>Ga0182744_1000134_pt1 | contig 84234 bp, 63 predicted proteins | sample eDN3rd30CKraftMG_FD_128525 | JGI IMG/M metagenome (GOLD analysis project Ga0182744, IMG submission 128525) | Enriched Miracle-Growth compost microbial communities from Emeryville, California, USA - eDNA 3rd pass 30_C Kraft MG (version 2) (version 2) ... | reverse complement strand
TGCTTCCTGTCTCGCTTGAGATCGGCGCGAAAGTGCTGATCGAGGGGACGGGCGCTTATACGACCACTTATTCGGCGGTCGAGTTCAACGGCTTTCCGCCGCTCGAAACCCACGTCATCTAAAAAAGCCTGATCTGAAAAGATTGTTTCTGGTCCCGATCGGCCCCCGCGCAAGCGGGGGTGCGAGGGTCGCCTGATCTCCTGAAGGAGGATCGGATGACCTTGTCTGCGTATAACTCCCAATCCACCGGCGGCTCCGCTTCCATCGTCTCGCTGCGCTCGCTTCCCGATCGCCGCCGCGTCGTCGTGCGCGAGGAGCGCGGTGGCGACCGCGCCGCGCGCGAAGCGCTGCTCGATGCCGCCATGGGCGCCGAGCGCGTCCTCAAGACCAGCGAACGGCTGCGCGAAGGGCGCGCGCCCGCGCGTGGACTGGCGCTTGTCGCGACGGTTGACGGCAAGGTCGTCGCTACGGTCAGGCTCTGGCACGTCTGTGACGCTGCGGGCCGGCCGGCGCTGCTGCTCGGGCCGCTGGCCGTGTCGCAGGATTATCGGGAGCTTGGCATCGGCGGCATGCTGATGCGCGAGGCCATCGCGCGCGCCGCGGGCCGAGGCCATCGGGCGATCCTGCTGGTGGGTGATGCCGCCTATTACGAGCGGTTCGGCTTTTCGTCCGCCGTGACCCAGGCGCTCGACATGCCCGGTCCGGTCGATCGGACCCGCTTTCTCGGCCTCGAATTGCAGGCCGGAGCCCTGGATGCAGCTGTTGGCTGCTTGGTCGCCCCGGCGGCTGCGAGGGATGTTCGCCGCGCGGCATAAACCCACATGTGGTCGAGTGTGATTCAGGCCGTTGAGTTGCACTTGTGGCGCATCTCATTGTTTGCGCATGGTCTGTCCCGAAATACGGCGTTTCGCGTTTCGGGACTGCGTCTTGGCGTGTGTCTAGGCTGAGTGTCGCCATCGTCAATTTCGATTGACCATGACGGTGCGGTTTGCTTGTTGACGGCTTCGTCGAAGAGGCTCGCACTTGCCGAGCCATTATTTCCAACCAGGAGTAGAGAAAGAATGACGGATTGGCCTTTGCATGGACGGATTGATGGAGCAATCGTGATGATCGGCTTCGGCTCGATCGGTCGGGGCACTCTGCCGCTCATCGAGCGTCACTTCGAATTCGACAAGTCCAAATTCGTTGTCATCGCGCCCGATGATGCCGATCGTGCGTTGCTCGACGAGCGCGGCATCCGCTTCATCCACGAGGCGGTGACGAAAGAGAATTATCGCGATCTGCTTGGGCCGTTGCTGACCGCCGGCAAGGGGCAGGGCTTCTGCGTCAATCTTTCGGTCGATACCGGCTCCGTCGACATCATGGAGTTCTGCCGCGAGATCAACACGCTCTATGTCGATACGGTGGTCGAGCCGTGGCCGGGTTTCTATTTCGACAAGACCAAGGGGCCGGAGACACGCACCAATTACGCGCTGCGCGAAACCCTGCTTGCCGCCAAGCGCCGCAAGCCGGGCGGGCCGACGGCTGTTTCGACCTGCGGCGCCAATCCGGGCATGGTCTCGTGGTTCGTCAAGCAGGCGCTGATCAATCTCGCCGCCGACCTCGGCGAAAGCGTCACCGCGCCGTCGTCGCGCGAGGAGTGGGCGAAGCTCGCCCAGCGCCTCGGCGTCAAGGGCGTGCACATTGCCGAGCGCGACACCCAGCGGGCCAAGACACCGAAGCCGCAGCAGGTGTTCGTCAACACGTGGTCGGTCGAGGGCTTCGTTTCCGAAGGCATGCAGCCGGCGGAACTCGGCTGGGGCACGCATGAGAAGTGGATGCCGGACAACGGCCGCACTCATGCGGAAGGCTGCGGCGCGGCGATCTTCCTGCTGCAGCCGGGCGCCAACACGCGCGTGCGTTCGTGGACGCCGACGGCGCAGGCGCAATACGCCTTCCTCGTCACGCACAACGAGTCGATCTCGATCGCCGATTATTACACGGTGCGCGATGCGGGCGGCCAGCCGGTCTATCGGCCGACGTGCCACTACGCCTATCACCCGTGCAATGACGCGGTGCTGAGCCTGCATGAAATGTTCGGCCAGGCCGGTCGCGTGCAAGGTGCGTTTCATATCCTCGAAGAGGCCGAGATCGTCGACGGCATCGACGAGCTCGGCGTGCTGCTCTACGGCCACGGCAGGAATGCCTATTGGTTCGGTTCGCAGCTCTCGGTCGAGGAAACGCGGCGCATCGCGCCGTATCAGAACGCCACCGGCATGCAGGTGACGTCGGCGGTTCTCGCCGGCATGGTCTGGGCGTTGGAAAATCCGACGGCCGGCATCGTCGAGGCCGACGAGATGGACTACAAGCGCTGCCTCGAAGTGCAGCTGCCGTATCTGGGGCCGGTCGTCGGCGTCTATACGGACTGGACGCCGCTCGCCGATCGTCCGGGCTTCTTCCCGGAAGACATCGACGAAAGCGATCCGTGGCAGTTCCGCAACGTGCTGGTGCGGTAGTATCTGCTGACAGGATTTATGATGTTGGACCCCTGGCCAATGGCCAGGGGTTTTTCTTTGCAGTTGTGAAAGTGCGTTTCTTGAAGGACGAGGGCGTCAGGCACGAATCTCTCAACCGTCATGGCCGGGCTTGTCGCGGCCAACCACGCCGTGGTGAACTTCAACGTGCAAAGAAAGGCCGCCATGGGCTTTTCCTGTAAATGTCCGGCAACGTCACGGCGTGGGTACCCGCGACAAGCGCGGGCATGACGCGGTTGGTTCGCTGCGGCGCATCGCCCAAGTCCTCCTGCTCCGCCGTGGCCAGAGAAGACGCGTGATACCTCTGACGATCGCAAGGCAGAATAGAAGAACGAGCCATAGATAGCTGACGCCCGCCATCAGCCAGCCGGCGAGGATGGCGGCGCCCGATGTAAGAGCGATCGCGCCGCGGCCGAGCACTTTCAGGACGGCGCGCGTGCTAAGGCCGCGCGACTCCGACAGGCGGGCAACACGGCGCAGGTCCGCGCCGTCGCGCGCGACGGTCAGCGCCTCCTGCGCGCCGCGCACGCCGGCCTTGCGACCGATCACCGTCACGTCCTCGGCCATGCCGCGCAGGCGCGTCAGTGAGGCGGGACGGATGGCGCTGGCTGCGGCGGCGCGTGCGCTCGACAGTTCCAGCCGCGAGGCAGCGCTTGCGGCAACCGTGAGTGCCTTGGTGTCGACAGCCTCATGCACGGCGCGGCCGAGCGTTGCCGCCAGCGGGCGCGAGATGCGGCCGGTCTTGACGGCGACTTTGAGCGTGGAGACCCCGGCGCGGGCCGGCATCGCCATGCCAAGTGAGACAACGGTGGCGCCCGTGATCGCCAGGCCGACGGTGGCAAGGCCCACGGTGACGTTGTTGGTTTCCTCGCCGCGCTGCGCCTTCTGACCTTCATGGATGAGGTCGCGGACGTCGCCGATGCCGGTCAGATCGCTGGCGATGACGCCGGCCAGCCCGGCGCCCGATGCGCTTTCGCCGTCGCGCGCGCCTTCATAGAAAGCGCGGGCCGCGCGCATGGTCTCGGCCGTTGGGGTTGTTTCGGCCCGGTAGCGCGCCAGGAGCGCGGGCGGCACGGCAAGGCCTTGCTGCCCGGCAAGCGCGATGAAGCTGCCGGCCAGGTCGATGTCGTCCGCAGCCAGGGCTGCCTCGAGCTCTTGTTCCAGACGGGCGGGCGTCAGATCGCTGTGCAGGCCGAGATCGGCGAGGGCCAGGGGATCGTTGCGCGCCTCGAGCCACGTCCAGGCGTCAAGCGTGCGCGGCAGCAGCCAGGAACCGCCGGCCACGGCGGCGGCGACCAAGGCTGTCATGGCAACAGGCACAAGGAATCTGGAGCGTGTCATGCGCGTCTCAAATTGCAGGCGACTAGCTGCAATATGGGGCGGCTATGGCAATGTTGCGAGGGGCTGGGCATTTCCCTCATCCGACCCTTGCTCGGCAAGGGCCACCTTCTCCCGTGGAACGGGAGAAGGCTAAGCACGCTACCTCGGCAGCAGGGTCTTGCCGCCCATCAGGAACTTGTCGACCGAATGGGCGCACTGGCGGCCTTCGCGGATGGCCCAGACGACGAGCGATTGGCCGCGGCGCATGTCGCCGCAAGCGAAGACCTTCTCGACCGACGACTTGTACTGAAGCGTATCGGCAGCGACGTTGCCGCGACCGTCCTTCTTGACGCCGAGCGTGTCGATCATGCCTTCGTGCACGGGCGAAACGAAGCCCATGGCGAGAAGCACGAGATCAGCCTTGAGGTCGAACTCGGTGCCGGCGATGGGCTGGAACTTGTTGTCGACACGCACGCAACGCAGCTTCTTGACGACGCCGGTGCCGGTGAATTCGACCGTATTGACGGCGAAGTCGCGCTCGGCGCCTTCCTGCTGGCTCGACGAGGTGCGCAGCTTCAGCGGCCAATCCGGCCAGACCAGCAGCTTGTCTTCCTTTTCCGGCGGACGCGGCATGATTTCGATCTGCGTCACCGAGAGCGCGCCCTGGCGGATCGAGGTGCCGATGCAGTCCGAGCCGGTGTCGCCGCCGCCGATGACGACGACATGCTTGCCCGAGGCGATGATCGGATCGTTGGTCGCCGGTTCATGGGCGACGCGACGATTTTGCTGCGGCAGGAATTCCATGGCGAAATGCACGCCGCCGAGATCGCGGCCGGGGATCGGCAGGTCGCGCGGCTTCTCGGCGCCGCCGGCAAGAATCACGGCATCGTGGGATGCGGTAAGGTCCTCGATCGGCAGCGTCACGCCGACATGGGCGTTGTAATGGAAGGTCACGCCCTCCGCCGTCATCTGCGCGACGCGGCGATCGAGATAGTGCTTCTCCATCTTGAAGTCGGGAATGCCGTAACGCATGAGGCCGCCGGCCTTGGCGTTCTTCTCGTAGACATGGACATCATGGCCGGCGCGGCTGAGCTGCTGTGCGGCAGCCAGGCCCGCCGGGCCGGAGCCGACGACGGCGACTTTCTTGCCGGTCTTCTGCTTGGCAGGCTCAGGCTTGATCCAGCCTTCCTTCCAGCCGCGGTCGACGATGGCGCATTCGATGGTCTTGATGGTGACCGGCGTGCTCTCGAGGTTGAGCGTGCAGGATTCCTCGCACGGCGCCGGGCAGATGCGGCCGGTGACCTCGGGGAAGTTATTGGTCGAATGCAGGTTGCGCAGCGCTTCCTGCCAGTCGGCCTTGTAGACGAGGTCGTTCCAGTCCGGGATCTGGTTGTTCACCGGACAGCCGTTGTGACAGTAAGGAATGCCGCAGTTCATGCAGCGCGCGGCCTGGTCGCGCGTCGCCTCTTCGGAGAGCGGAAGGACGAATTCCTTGTAGTGGCGGATACGATCGGAGGCGGGCGCGTACTTGCGGTCCTGCCGGTCGATTTCGAGAAAGCCGGTTACCTTACCCATCGGATTACTCCCCCGCCGCCATGGCCGTGTCTGCCTCAAGCGCCATCATCTCAGTGAGCGCGCGGCGATATTCGACCGGCATGACCTTGCGGAATTTGCTCTTGTAGACGTCCCAGTTGTCGAGGATCTCGCGTGCGCGGGTGGAGCCCGTGTAGCGCGCATGATTGGAAACGAGCTGATGCAGACGTTCGGCATCGAAGCGGGTCATGTCGTTCATCACATCGACGCGGCCATGCACCTGCAGGTCGCCGCCGAGATGATGGATGCGCTGGTTCAGCTCTTCCTCTTCCTCGACGGATTCGAGTTCGACCATCGCCAGGTTGCAGCGCTTGGCGAAGCTGCCATCCTCGTCGAGCACATAGGCGATGCCGCCCGACATGCCGGCCGCGAAGTTACGTCCGGTCTGGCCGATGACGACGACGATGCCGCCGGTCATGTATTCGCAGCCATGATCGCCCGTGCCTTCAACCACCGCGATGGCGCCCGAGTTGCGCACGGCGAAGCGCTCGCCGGCGACACCGCGGAAATAACACTCGCCGGCGATGGCACCGTAGAGCACCGTGTTGCCGACGATGATCGACTGGTGCGGCACGATCTTGGTCGACTTGGCAGACGGATAGATGACGATGCGGCCGCCCGACAGGCCCTTGCCGACATAGTCGTTGGCCTGGCCTTCGAGTTCGAGGGTGACGCCGCGTGCGAGCCACGCGCCGAAGCTCTGGCCGGCGGTGCCGTCGAGCTTCACATGGATCGTGTCTTCCGGCAGGCCTTCATGGCCATACTTGCGGGCAATTTTGCCGGACAGCATGGCGCCGGTGGTGCGATCGACGTTGCGGATCGTCTCCTTGATCGAGACGGGCTTGCCGCTGTCGATGGCGTCCTGGGCGGCGGCGATCAGGCGGCGGTCGAGCACCTTGCCGAGGTTGTGGTCCTGGTCGATCGACTTGTAGAGCGTCATGCCGGCCGGCGCTTCCGGCTTGTGGAAGAGCTTGCTGAAGTCGAGGCCCTTGGTCTTCCAGCGCTCGACGACCTGGCTCTTGTCGAGCATCTGCATCTGGCCGACCATTTCATTGATCGTGCGATAGCCGAGCGAAGCCATGATCTCGCGTACTTCCTCGGCGACGAAGAAGAAGAAGTTGATCACATGTTCCGGCAGGCCGACGAAGCGCTTGCGCAACACCGGGTCCTGGGTGGCGACGCCAACCGGGCAGGTGTTGAGATGGCACTTGCGCATCATGATGCAGCCGGCGGCCACCAGCGGCGCTGTGGCGAAGCCGAATTCGTCAGCGCCGAGCAGGGCGCCGATGATGACGTCGCGACCGGTGCGCAGGCCACCATCGACCTGAACGGTGATGCGAGACCGCAGCTTGTTGAGCACCAGCGTCTGATGGGTTTCGGCAAGGCCGATTTCCCATGGGCTGCCGGCGTGCTTGATGGAGGTCAGCGGCGAAGCGCCGGTGCCGCCTTCATAGCCCGAGATGGTGACGTGATCGGAGCGGCCCTTGGAGACGCCGGCGGCAACCGTGCCGACGCCGACTTCCGAGACGAGCTTCACCGAGACGAGCGCTTCCGGATTGACGTTCTTCAGATCGTAGATGAGCTGCGCCAGATCCTCGATCGAGTAGATGTCGTGATGGGGCGGCGGCGAGATGAGGCCGACACCCGGCGTCGAGTGACGCACCTTGGCGATGACGGCATCGACCTTGTGGCCGGGCAACTGGCCACCTTCGCCGGGCTTTGCGCCCTGCGCCATCTTGATCTGCATCATGTCGGAGTTGACGAGATATTCCGTCGTCACGCCGAACCGGCCAGAGGCCACCTGCTTGATGGCCGAGCGCATGGAATCGCCGTTCGGCAGCGGGGTGAAACGATCCGTCTCCTCGCCGCCTTCGCCGGTGTTCGACTTGCCGCCGATGCGGTTCATGGCGATGGCCAGCGTCGTATGCGCCTCACGCGAGATCGAGCCATAGGACATGGCGCCGGTGGCGAAGCGGCGCACGATGGTCGCGGCGCTTTCGACTTCCTCGAGCGGAACCGGCTTGCGGCCGTCTTCCTCGGCGGTGCGGATGCGGAACAGGCCGCGGATGGTCAGCAGGCGCTCATCCTGCTCGTTGAGCAGCTTGGCGAAGGCGCGATACTGATCCTGCGAATTGCCGCGCACCGCATGCTGCAGCAGCGACACCGATTGCGGCGACCATGAATGCGCCTCGCCGCGGAAGCGGAAGGCATAGTCGCCGCCGACATGCAGCATGGTGCGATAGACAGGCGAATCGCCAAAAGCGTCTGCGTGGCGGCTGACGGCCTCTTCCGAGACTTCCTTGAGGCTGACGCCGCCGATACGCGTCGCCGTGCCGGTGAAATACTTGTCGACGAAGGATTGCGACAGGCCGACCGCGTCGAAAATCTGCGCGCCGCAATAGGATTGATAGGTCGAGATGCCCATCTTGGACATGACCTTCAGCAGGCCTTTGTCGATCGACTTGATGAAGCGCTTGACCACCTCGTCCTCATCGACCTCCTCGGGGAAGTCGACGGACATGGCGGCCAGGGTCTCGAAGGCGAGATAGGGGTTGATCGCTTCCGCGCCATAGCCGGCCAGGCAGGCGAAGTGATGCACTTCACGCGCTTCACCCGTCTCGACGACGAGGCCGACGGAGGTGCGCAGGCCCTTGCGGATCAGGTGATGGTGCACGGCCGCGGTCGCCAGCAGGGCCGGGATCGGAATGCGGTCGGGGCCGGTCAGGCGATCCGACAGGATGATGATGTTGTAGCCGCCACGCACGGCGTCTTCGGCGCGCTGGCACAGGCGATCGAGCATGGCCTCCATGCCGTCGGCGCCGCGGTCGCTCGCATAGGTGATGTCGAGGGTGCGGGTATCGAACGCATCTTCGATCATGCCGATGTTGCGGATCTTTTCGAGATCCTCATTGGTCAGGATCGGCTGGCGCACTTCCAGACGCTTGCGCTTGGAGACACCTTCGAGATCGAACAGGTTCGGGCGCGGACCGATGAACGACACGAGGCTCATGACGAGCTGTTCGCGGATCGGATCGATCGGCGGGTTGGTGACCTGGGCGAAGTTCTGCTTGAAATAGGTGTAGAGCAGCTTGGCCTGATCGGACATGGCCGAGATCGGCGTGTCGGTGCCCATGGAGCCGGTGGCTTCCTCGCCCGTCACCGCCATCGGCGCGAGCAGGATGGCCATGTCTTCCTGGGTGTAGCCGAAGGCCTGCTGGCGATCGAGCAGGGAGACGTCGGTGCGCGGCGCGCGCGGTTCCACCGGCCGCAGGTCTTCGAGCACGATCTGGGTGCGCTCGAGCCAGGCTTCATAGGGATGCGCGCCGGCCATCTGCGCCTTCATCTCGTCGTCGGACACAATGGTGTGCTTGTCGAGATCGACGAGCAGCATCTTGCCCGGCTGCAGGCGCCACTTGGTGACGATCTTCTCTTCGGGAATCGGCAGCACGCCGACTTCCGAGGACATGATCACATAGCCGTCGTCGGTGACGATGTAGCGGGCCGGACGCAGGCCGTTGCGGTCGAGCGTCGCGCCGATCTGGTGACCGTCGGTGAAGGCCATGGCGGCGGGGCCGTCCCACGGTTCCATCAGGGCGGCATGATATTCGTAGAAGGCGCGGCGGTCATCGCTCATCAGCGGATTGCCGGACCAGGCCTCGGGGATCAGCATCATCGCCGCATGCGCCAGCGAATAGCCGCCCTGCACGAGGAATTCGAGCGCGTTGTCGAAACAGGCCGTGTCCGACTGGCCTTCGTAGGAGATCGGCCAGAGCTTGGAGATGTTGTTGCCGAACAGCTTCGATTCGACCGAAGCCTGCCGCGCCGCCATCCAGTTGACGTTGCCGCGCAGGGTGTTGATTTCACCGTTGTGGGCGACGAGGCGGTAGGGATGGGCGAGCCGCCAGGACGGGAAGGTGTTGGTGGCGAAGCGCTGGTGGACGAGCGACAGCGCGCTGCCGAAGCGCGGGTCCTTCAAGTCCTTATAATAAGTGCCGAGCTGCGAGACGAGCACCATGCCCTTGTAGACGATGGTACGGCACGACATGGAGACGGCATAGAATTCCGCCGCCTGCGGCGTGTTGATGGCAACCACCGCGCCGGAAATGACCTTGCGGGCCAGATAGAGCTTGCGCTCGAAATCGGTCTCGTCGCCGACGCCCGGGCCGCGGCCGACGAACACCTGGCGCATGACCGGTTCGACCGCCTTGACGGCCTCGCCGAGATCGGAATTGTCGAGCGGCACATCGCGCCAGCCGAGCAGGGTCAGACCTTCTTCCTCGATCGAGCGCTCGATGACGGCCTCGATCTCAGCGCGTACACCCGCATCGCGCGGCATGAACAATTGGCCGATGCCGTATTCGAAGGCCTTCGGCAGAGTAAAGCCGAGCTTGGCGCATTCCTCCGAGAAGAAATTGTGCGCGATCTGCACGAGAATGCCGCAGCCGTCGCCGAGCTTCGGGTCGGCGCCGACAGCGCCGCGATGGTCGATGTTGAGCAGGATCTGCAGACCCATTTCGACGACATCGTGCGACTGGACATTGTCGAGGCGGGCGACGAAGCCGACGCCGCAGGCATCATGTTCCTTCGACGGGTCGTAGAGGCCTTGGGCGACGGGCAGGGCGGGGTCAAAATACTGGCCACTCATGGCAAAAACTCCGGAATTCGCTTTACTGGTGAAAAATCAGAATAGGAACAGTTCAAAAACCCGCGCGTTTTCGCGCAGCCGCACCGCGTTTTCGCCGGCGCGCCACTGTTCGTTTCTGCCTATTCCACCCACGCCCAAACATCGCCCTCTCCAAACCGGTGATGCGACTGACTTACCGGAATTCCGCGTCCGGTTTCCCGAATTGCTATTGTCGTCAGCGCTGTTGGCGCATCGGGCCTTGCCACGAGAGCGGGTCCGGACGCAAATGTCAGCGCTTTTAAGGTTCCACTCTAAATGGTCAGTATAGCTGTCCTATCAAGAGCGGCGGGACCATCGCAGATTTGCCCGCAGTGTACAAGTAGCCGAAGCTTTCGGCACGATGATAATTGTGGCGAAAGATGGCCGGGTATCTTGGCACTTCGATGAAAAGGCGGGCAGGGGCCGAAGATTTTCCAAGGAATAAAGCTTCGCTGAAGGTCTTTACCTCTGCAATCTTTGCCCTTTTTGGCTTGATGGAACCGCTCGCCCGGCACGCCGGTTAAGCTCCATACCGTGGAGCAGCCCCATGCCTGTAGCCGACGCTGTGTCGGATAATTTTCAGTGGTTCGTCGCGTTCTTCCCCTCCTGGGCGGTCAACATTGTCGGCCTCGTCGCGGCCGTTCTCCTGGCCTGGGCAATTCATGGGGCGGTTTTCCGATTCCTGACCAGAATCGTCGCCGAGCGCGACCTGTTCTGGCGGTCACTGGTATCGCGCACCTATGGGCCGACACGTCTGTTTCTGATGATGACGGCTCTCAGCCTGGTCCAGACGGTTCTACTGCTGTCGGACGGCCAGATGCAGGTTCTCGGGCATTGCCTGACCCTGGCATTCATTATCCTGATCGCCTGGATGGCGCGAACCGCGGTGAATATCTGGACCACGGTTTATCTGCGCCGGTTCGAACTCAACGCCGAAGACAATCTGCTGGCGCGCAAGCATGTGACGCAATCGAATATCCTGCGCCGCGTCGTCAACACCATGATCATCGTGCTCGCCATCTCAGCCGGGCTCACGAGTTTCGAGAATGTGCGCCAATACGGCCTCAGTCTTCTGGCTTCAGCGGGCGCGGCGGGCATTGTCGTCGGTCTGGCGCTGCAGCCGGTGCTGAAGAATCTCTTCGCCGGCATTCAGCTCGCCATCACCCAGCCGATCCGCATCGACGATGCGCTTCTCGTCGAAGGCGAATGGGGCAACGTGGAAGAGATCACCTCGACCTATGTGGTGATCCGTATCTGGGACTGGCGGCGCCTGATACTGCCGCTGAGTTACTTCATCGAAAAGCCGTTCCAGAACTGGACGCGGGAAAGCGCGGCCCTGATAGGAACGGTGATGATCTATCTCGACTACACCGTGCCAATCGATGCCGTGCGCCAAAAGATCGACGAGATCGCGCGCGCATCGCCGCTCTGGGACGGCAAGGTCGTCAATGTGCAGGTGACGGATTTCAAGGAAACGTCGATGGAGATTCGCATTCTCGTCAGCGCCTCGACATCGGGCCGGACGTTCGACCTGCGCTGCGAGGTACGCGAAAAGCTCGTGTCTTTTCTGCAGAGCGAATATCCCCAGTCTCTTCCGCAGACGCGGATGAAACTGGAGAATGTCGTGCGGCCTGCGGCTTAGTTCACAGGATAACAGACGTCATCACTTGATGGCGTCGCCGGTCCGCTTCACCAGGGTCGCTCCGGCGCCGGGGGGCGCCTCCTGATCAGCCCCGTCTATCCCGGTAGGGGTATTCGCCCGACTCCGGGCGCGACGGAACATCGAGATCCGGGACGGAGGGCTCGAAGCCGAAGGCAATTTGCACCTGCCGCTCGTAAAAGGTGTTGACGCGCCGGTGGATGCGCCATCCCTCGCCGGTGCGACGGTAGGCGACGTCGTAGCAGCCGGTCGACTCGGTCTGGGTCGGTCGGCCGTGCTCGATCAACTGGCCACGGTGCTGAACGAGGATGCGCGAGGTAGCGGTATCGCCGTCGATCACGAAATGCGGCAGGTGCAACATGTGCACGCAACTCACCCGGCCCGTCTCGCAGAACCTGGCCAGATTCGCGCGTCCCTGAACGAAGTTCGGCTCGCCCATCCCGGTGCGCTGCCGGCCCGAGTAGACGCCGTCCTCGGTGAACAGGGTTGCCCACGCCTGCCCTTCGCCGCGGTCGAAGAAGTAGGCATACGCCCCCTCCAGCCGCAGAAGCTCCAGTTGGTCCTCTACTCGCTTCAGCCGCAGCTCCAAGCTGTTTAGATCTGACATGGTTTCCTCCCATTCGGTCATGCTTCGCGCCAGCGCACTCTACCCCGCCGCTCTTGTATGGTACGCTTAGCAAATCCGGACCCTAGCAGGCTGGATGCTTTTGCGGTGGGAACAATACAATAATCCCGGCCGCCTTTGAAAAGGAGGGACGTCATGCTCAGATCGGCCGTTTCCTGCGCGCTTGCACTCTTGACAGCCTCCTTTGTGACGGCGTCCGCGGTTGCGCAGGAAAAATATCCGTCAAAAGAAATACATTTCATCTGCTCCTTTCCGCCGGGAAGCGGCGCTGACATTATGGTTCGCTTTTTTGCGGACAAAATCGCCAAGAAAACCGGAAACGTCATCGTTGTGGAAAACCGGCCGGGCGGCGGCGGCATGCTCGCGCTGTCGACAACAGCGCGCGCCGCTCCAGATGGCCATACGATCCTTGTCTCCGGCGGAACCGCAGCCGCCATCAATGCCAATCTATTGAAGGCGCCACCGATCGATGTCGGCAGGGAAATCAGGGCCGTTGCTACAGTCAATAAGATACCATTCGTCATCGCGGTCGACGGAAAGTCGCCTTATAAGTCACTCCCGGAATTGACGGAGGCGCTGCGCAAAAAAGGCAACAAGGCGAGCTACGCCTTTTCGAACCCCTTCGCCAAGGTGATTGCGGAATCCTATAAAACCGTGGCGGGCCTGCAGACCGTCGATGTCTCCTACAGGAACGCCATCGACTCGCTCAACGATCTGGCCAGCGGATCGATCGACTTCGCCATTTATGATCCAACAATGGCTCTTGCTCAACAAAGGGAAGGAAGGCTTCGTATTCTCGCGGTCTCGTCCGGCGAGCGTTTCCGGCCGACCGGAGATACGCCGACGTTCAAGGAGCAGGGCATCAATATCGATCTGCTCGGCTGGTGGGCGGCCATGGTGCCGGCGAAGACCCCGGATCATATCGCCCAGACGATCAATCACTGGTTCGCCGACGCCCTCACAGATCCCGAGACCGTTGCGTTCCTGATCAAAGGCGGCGCGGACGTTCTCGTGATGTCGCCGGATCAGGCCAATTCCTATCTTCGGGAAGATATCCAGACCTGGGCGCGATTGGTTGAGATGGCGCGTATCGAAAAGCAGTAACCGGACTGCATTGTCCCGGCGACAGGCACATCGGGACGATGCTGTTTGAGCATTGGGAGAATCCCCAGTCCCTTCCGCAGACGCGGATGAAACTGGAGATTGTCGAGCGCGCGGCCCAGGCCATCACCTGATGGCGTCGCCGGTCCGTTTCACCAGCGCCGGGTCCATGGCATAGGCGTCCTTGATGATCTTTTCCATCTCGGCGCCGGAGATCGGCGAAATCTCGAGCTGGATCTTGTCGGCGGCTTCGAGGAATTGCGGGTCCGTCATCGTATCCGCAAAGGCCTTCTGCAGCGCGGCCAGGCGATCAGCCGGAACCCCCGGCGGCCCGAAGAAGGGGCGGCCGAGTTTCTGCGGCGCCAGAACCAGCTCAAGCATCTTGCGCTGGTCTTCGTTCTTGACGAAGTCGGTGATCAACGGGACGTTCGGTAGATCGGCGTGTTTCTCCATCGAGTTCTGCACGATGATCAGCAGCGATCCGTTCTTGACCTGCTCCATCTGCTCGGCGCCCCTGATGCTGGTCCACGACCAGCCGCAGCGGCCCTGAACCTCGCCGCGGGACAGGGCCAGGTTCACATCGTTGCCGCCCGGATACCCCTTCACCAGCTTGAACTTCGTTCCCAGCACGGCGTTGGAGAGCTTCACATGCTGCTCCGATTCCGTGCCGGCGCCGAAGCCGCCGACGATGAGGTCTTTCTCAAACAGATCCGAGAAGCTCTTGATTCCCGACTTGGCCGAGACACCGCAGACGGAGACTTCATTGTTGGCGCTGCCGATATAGGTGAAGGCCGATCCATCCTTGAACTGGGGACCGGGATTGCCGAACAGCGGATCGAGCGGAACGCCGCGCGCGAACGTGCCGAAGGCCGTGCCGTCCTTGGGCGCGATGGCATAGAGCCAGTTCGCCAGACGTACGCTGCCGGCGCCCTCCATCTGTTTGACGATGATGTTGGGATTACCCGGCATGTGGCGTCCCATGTGTCTGGCGATCATGCGCGCATAGACGTCGTATCCGCCGCCGGCAGAGAAGCCGACATAGAGATCGATGTTCTTGCCGCGGTAGAATTCTTCGACCGACTGCGCCTGAGCGAAGCTGCCGGCAAGGCACATGGTCAGCGCGAGAAGTCCGCGCTTCGACATTTGAGTTATTTTCATTGCGGCCACCCCATTGCGCGCGCGAAGGATTCTCCCATGACCGCTTCGAGATCCGATGCGGACAAACCCAGCTCTTCGGTGAACATCGTGACCGCCTGGCGGTAGCTGCAAATGCCCTCGAGGCGCGAATAGTCGGTGCCCCAGAAGCAGCGATCGACACCGAAGCCGGCGATGGTCCGCTTGATCGGATCATGCAGGTTGCGGAACGGATACGGCTCGGTCGAGAAGCAGGGCGTGGCCGAGACTTTCACCGATACATTCGGCAAAGGCGCGAGTTTCAGCAGCCGGTCGACAGCGGTTTTCGCCTCGCCGTCCATCGTCTCACGGGCAAAGCCCATATGATCGACGATGAGCCGCAGGCGCGGATATTTTCTGGCGATCTCACCGACCTCGGCGATGCGCTCCGGCGCATGCACCATGACCGGAATGTCGAGCCGTTGTGCGACAGGCCAGACCCAGTCGGCAGCGCCGTTCGTGATCAGCGGACGGTCGTTGTCGCGGTGGAAGGTCAAACGCATGCCGAGCATACCCTTGTCGTCTTTCCAGCGCTCCAGACGTGCCGGTGCGCCGGGCTTGTCGATGAGCAGACGTCCCATCACGGCGAACTTGTCCGGATATTTCTGTGCCGCGGTGAGTGCCAGATCGTTGCGGTCTCCGTCGAGAGACGGGGGAACGAGGACGGCGTGGGTGACGCCGGCCTCTTCCATGGCCTGCAACACCATCTCGGCCGAGATCGGCTGCTCGCGATGGGCGCGTTTCTCCATGCCTTCCATCCACGGCCGCTCCGGTGTGCTGGCGGCCCAGATGTGGACTTGCGTATCGATGATCTTCATTTGCGTTTTCCTATTCCGCGACGACGCTGTTGGTGAGCGTGCCGATGCCGGTGATGGTGATGTCAAGTTTGTCGCCGGGCTTGATGTTGACGGGCAGTTCATCCGTGCCGAGCCAGACGACATCGCCCGGATGCAGGGTGTTGGTCTGCGAGATGGCGCTGATCACCTGTCCGGCATCGAACAACATGTTGCCGGTGGCGAAGTCGTGTAGCTTTCTGCCATTGAGAACGACCGTGGTCCGCATGTCTTTTGGGTCGATATCGGTTGCGATCCACGGGCCCATGGGCTTGAAGGTGTCGCTGTTCTTGCCGCGCAGATTGGTCGGGTCGTTCTTCTGCCAGTCACGCTCGGTGACGTCGTTGCCGATGGTCCAGCCGAAGATGCAGGCGCGCGCCGCTTCCGGCGTCACGTTGCGGGCCTTCTTGCCGATGACGGCAACGAGTTCGCCCTCATATTGGAATTGCTCGCCTGATCCCTTGGGCTTTACGATGTTGTGGCCAGTCGGGATGAGCGCGGAATTGGCGCGATAGCCGACGCGCGGCACATCATAATATTTGGCGCCGGTGCCGCGCACCTTGCCGCGTTCCTCGACATGCGAGGCATAGTTCGAGCCGATGGCGTAGAAGTTTCCGGGTATGACCGGCACATCGAGGGCGACGTCGCCCATAGCGAAGGTTCGCCCCGTATACTCCCATTTGCCGAACGGTGAGCCGGAGACTTCCTTGATTTTATCATCCTCGACGACACCGAAAGAAACGGCGTCTCCGGACTGAAACCGGCACCAGATCATGACTTCCTCCCTCATGGGCTTGAAACTGGCCGGGACATTCGCTTGCTCACGACTGATTAATCAAATGGAAGTTTATGCTAGACTTATGAAAATCGTTCATGAGTGAGAGAGCAGATGAAATTCGACGTCCTGGGCATCGAGGCCTTCTTGAGCGTGGCTGAACAAGGCAGTTTCAGTCGCGCGGCCTCGCATCTCAATGTGTCGCAAACGGCCATCAGCCACCGGCTGCGCAAACTGGAAGAGAACTTCGGGCTGCAACTCTTCAATCGAACCACACGTCAGGTCACCTTGACGGAGGCTGGCGCCGAGCTGTTGCCGAAAGCACGTGTGCTGGTGCATGATTTCGAGCAGCAGGTCTCTCTCGTGTGCAGCAGGCACCGCGACATGACGGAGGAGCTTGCCTTTGCCTGTATGCCGACGATCGCGGTGCATATTCTTGCGCCCGTGTTCGAGGAGTTCAAACGGCGGCGGCCGGATGCGCGTGTGCGTCTCTTCGACAAGTCGGCGACAGAGATCGGCGAGACCGTATCGTCGGGAATGGCGGAATTCGGCATCGCCATTCTTGCATCCAATCGCTGGAACCTGACGTCCGAGCCGCTGTTTGCCGATGACTATGTCTGCGTCTGTCCCAGGAAACATCCCTTCGCCAATCGTGAGACGGTGAGCTGGAGCGAATTGGTCGATACCCCCTTGGTGCGGTTTACGCCGTCGACGGCCAACCGCATCGTGATGGATGGCGCGCTTGGCGCCCGCGCGGAACGTTATCGCTGGGATTTTGAAGTCCAGCACACGGCGACAGCTCTGATGCTGGTGCAGAGCGGACTTGCGCTGGCGCTGGTTCCCCGGCTTTCATCCAGTCAATTGCCGAAGAGCTTGGTGGCCATTGCCCTGCGCGCCCCGCGCATCACGAGGAGGATCGGGCTGCTGCGTCGCCGCAATGAGCAGCCGTCGAGGTTGGCGCGCGAATTCCAGCAGGCGCTGCGCAACTATTTCAATGCGTAGGTGGCGTATTGTCATTTGTGCCGGAATCGGCGCATTTGTTGCCCATGGATTTTCTCTTGGATTTCGCCAGTGACAATGCCAGCGGCGCATCGCGCAAAGTGCTGGAGGCGCTTGTCGCCGCCAACGAAGGGTCGTTTCCCGCCTACGGCGGCGATCCGCTGACCCTGGCCGCCGAGCAGCGCCTGGCCGAGGTTTTCGAGCATGACTGCGCGGTGTTTCTGGTCGCTACCGGCACGGCATCGAACGCCCTGGCGCTGTCGGCGCTGACGCCGTCGTTCGGGGCCATCTTCTGCCATGCCCATGCGCATGTGATGGATGACGAATGCGGCGCGCCGGAATTCTTCTCCGCCGGCGCCAAGCTCGTCGGCATGCCGGGCGTCGCCGGCAAGATCGCGCCGGCTGACCTGCAGCGGGCGCTCGCCGCCTATCCGCGCGGCCTCGTCAAACAGGTGCAGCCGGCGGCCTTGTCGCTGGCGCAGGCAACCGAATGCGGCACGATCTATAGCTGCGCCGAGATCGCCGAACTGGCTGACCTGGCCCACGCCGCAGGTGTTTCCGTCCATCTCGACGGCGCGCGCTTCGCCAATGCGCTAGTGGCGCTGAACTGTTCGCCGGCCGATATGACCTGGCGGTCGGGCGTCGATGTGCTGTCTCTCGGCGCATCCAAGAACGGCGCGCTGGCCTGTGAGGCCGTGGTGTTCTTCGACAAAGCCAAGGCTGAGGATTTTGCCTATCGGCGCAAGCGTGGCGGCCACACCCTGTCGAAGGGGCGGTTTCTTGCGGCGCAGATGCTGGCCTGGCTGGACGATGGGCACTGGCTGCAGCTGGCGCGCCATTCGAATGCCTGCGCGCAGCGTCTGGCCATGGCGCTTGGCCGTATCAAGGGCGTGAGAATCGCCTGGCCGGTCGAGGCAAACGAGCTTTTCGTCGTCATGCCGCGCGCCGTCGATATAGAGCTGAAGGCCGCGGGTGCGCGCTATTATGCCTGGTCGGCCGAGCGGCTGGCGCCACCGGAAAGGCCTGGCAATAACGATGTTTTGGTGCGGCTGGTGACGTCGTTCAACAGCAGGGATGAGGATATCGACCGTTTCGCTGCCATAGTTGCACAAGCGTCCGTCATTTAGTGGCGTTTTAATAACGCGGTAGCGTCCAATCCTTGCCGCAATCGCGCATTCAAACTTGCGTTCAGTCAGCGGTGCGTCTTCCTGTGCCGCGAGATTTACGCCAGCCCTCGAAGGAGGCATGAATGTCCGATCTGAAGCGAAATCTCTCCCTTAAGCTGCTCCTTGGCGGCTTGTCCGGAGCGATCGCGGGTCTTGCTCTCGCCGCTCCGGCGCAGGCGCAGTTTTTCGGCGGCTGGGGATATATGCCCTACCAGTACCGGATGCTCCCGGAGATGGATGGCCGTGGCTACCTGCCGCGCAGGTTCAGGCCGCTGTTGTCGCCGGGCGATATCCGCATGAGCCTGAACGAAGAGGGCTACCAGGTTGTCGGCGGCCTGCAGATCAATGGCGGGGTCTATATCGCCAATGTGCGCGACCGGCGCGGGCAGGGCTTCCGGGTTGTCATCGACGGGATGGACGGCAATGTCGTGCAGCGCTTTGCCCGCGCCACACCGCCGCGGGCTCCCGGGGCTTTGGCGCGTGGCTCGATGGGCGATGAGGATTATTTTGATCCGCCGCGCCTGCCGCCGCCGTCCGTGGCTCCCCCCTCGCAGCAACGGGCGCCGCGTGCCAAACCAGCCCCGCGTCGCGCGACGTCTCCGGCTGCAACCGCACGGCGTGAGCCATCGAAGACAGTGGTCCAGCCTGACGGCTCGGCGGTTGCGCCGCCGCCGCAGGAGCGCGTCACAAAGGTAACGCCGGACGAGGGCAAATCCGTTGTCGCGCCGGCGGTGGCCAAGCCTGTTCCGGGGCCGGAGACCGCGAAGCCTGAAGTGGCCAAGCAGGAAGTGGTGAGGCCTGAAGCCAACAAGCCTGAGGCCTCCAAGCCCGAAGTGGCTAAACCGGCGCTGGTGAAGCCCGCGGAAGCCAAGCCCGAGGCCGTGAAACCCGCGGCGCCGGTCGCCGAAGCGGTGCGGCAGCCTCGTGTGGTCTATCCCGATGCGGCGCAGACGAAGCAGCCGGCGGCAAGCGCTCCGGCCGCGCCGGCCGATCCGACACCACTTAAGCCGACGCCGCCGTTGAGCTCCGTGCCGGTCGCGCCGCTCGAATAAAAGGATCGGCATAAGATCAATCAGGCCGCGCAACATGCGCGGTCTGGTCATAGCGTTTTCCGATCCATTGGATCGGAAAGACGCGTCTGATTTATTTAAAGAGCGCATTTTCTTCACGCGAACCGGTGTCCACTTCGCTTGAAAATGCGCTGTGTGTAGAAAACGTATCACAGGTAGGTGATAGGCAGCATTTCATTCACCTTTTTGGCAAGGTGTTGCACCCGTACATCGTTGTAGATGCTATGCTTAGAGTGTGGGAAATGGCACATCGCGCCGTTTCCCAAATCAATAAAAGCTGCAGCATCGTTGGAAGTGATACGGGGTTTGGGTGATGGTCAATATTCTGCGCAGCGGCGAGACACGCCGCAATTTTCTGAAAATCGGCGCCGGCGCGACAGCCGCGCTCAGCGTTGCAACGCCGGCCCTCGCGGCTCACGGTCTCGTGCGGATGCCGATGGAATATCCGGCGGGCACCATGGTGATCTCGCTGCGTCAGCGCCAGCTTTTCTTCCTCCTGGGCGATGGCTCTGCGATGCGCTATCCGGTCGCCGTCGGCAAGGCCGGCAAGGCCTGGTCCGGCTGGGCGCAGGTCAACGGCAAGTACGTCAATCCCGACTGGGCGCCGCCGGCCGTTGTGAAGCATGACAATCCGCGGCTGCCGAACCTCATCCGCGGCGGTGCGCCGAACAATCCGATGGGTGTGCGCGCCATCACGCTGAACCTCAGCGAAATCGCCATTCACGGCACGGCCGCTTCGATGCGCGCGTCGATCGGCTCGGCGGCCTCCTATGGCTGCATCCGCATGCTGAACGAAGACGTCGTCGACCTGTTCGACCGGGTCAGCATCGGCACGCCGGTCGTCGCGATCTAAGCAAGCGCGCTTAACGAAAAATGCCCGGCCTTGGCCGGGCATTTTTTATTGCGCTGTCCAGCGCATGGGCAACGGAACTTTTCCGTCAGGAATAAAGATAGGCCCTGGTCGGCGGCAACCCGGTCGGGCCCTTCACACGTTTGACGGACAGCGTCTGGTAGAGGCCGCAATTGTTGCGCTCGAAGGTGATCGAGCAGGCGGCGAGATAGACGAGCCAGGTCCGTGCCGTCGCTTCACCGACTTCCTTCACCGCCGCATCCCAATTGGCGACGAGCCGGTCATGCCAATGGCGGCAGGTGATCATGTAATGCTCGCGCCAGCATTCGACGTCGCGCACCTCGAAGCCGTGGACTTCCAGGTTGGTGACGGTGCGGCCGATATAATCGAGCTCGCCGCCGGGAAAGATATAGCGGGTCAGCGCAGCGAACTCCGGCCGGCGCTTGCCGGTGCGGGCGGCTTCGCTCTTGCCGGGGCGGGTGATCGCATGGTGCAGGAACAGGCCACCCGGCTTCAACGAGCGCCAGGCGGTCTTGAAGTAGGTCGGGAAATTGTCGATGCCGACATGTTCCAGCATGCCGATGGCGGCGACCTTGTCGTAGACGCCTTCAGCCTGCGCGTAGTCCTTGCACTCGATGCGCACCTGATCCTGCAGGCCGAGACGCTTGATCTTCTCATTGGCATAGGCGACCTGTTGTTCCGACAAGGTAACGCCATAGGCCTTGACGCCATAGTGCCGGGCCGCATGCATTGACAGCGCGCCCCAGCCGCAACCCATGTCGAGCAGGGTTTCGCCGGGCTTCAGCCGCAGCTTTTTGCAGACCATGTCGAGCTTGTCATATTGCGACTGGTCGATCGAATTGTTCCAGTCGGTGAAGTACGAGCAGGTGTAGACCATCTCCTTGTCGAGCCAGAGCTCGTAGAAGGCGTTGGAGACGTCGTAGTGATATGAGATGTTCTTCTTGTTCTCGACAGCGGAGCCATCGCTCTGCTTCTCGGTGCCGACGCTTTCCAGTGGCCAGGGGCCGCCGCGCGGCACGAACAGGAACTTGGACGCCAGCTTCAACACGCTGGCCTTGTTGAGCGACTTCAGGAACAGTTTCGTCTTGACCTTGGGCCGCTTGGCCACGAGGTCGAAGATGGTGCCGTTGCGGATATCGACCCGCGCCGCGGCCCAAAGATTGGCCATGGTCTCGGGCTTGGGCTTGCGCATCAGCGCCGCGACCGCGCCCTCATCGGCAATGGCGACGGCCAGGCCATCAGCGGGATAATCGGCCGGAATGCGCGTGCCATCCCAGAGCTGAATGCCGAATTCGAGGCCGAGGCGCTGATGTGCGTCAGTGAGAAAGCTGCGCAGAAGCTCGAGCCTCTGTTTCGATTTGTCCATTTCAAGCTCCGGCTGAGGCCTGTAGACGTCCACGACACCGGCGGCGCCTGTGGTGTGCGAAAGTCAAAACGAATAGGCCGGCGATTTGGATGATCGCCCCGGAAGCCCAGTCGCTTGATTTCGCGCGGCTGATACATCGGGCAAATCGCCCCGTAAGTCTAGCCTGAGGCGCTGCTCCGAAAGCCTGGCAGGGCTCTGACTGTGCACAACTGATGCTCGCAATTTGCAACCTGCGGGCTGCGAATGTCTGTGCCTTCCCCGGCCGTTTTGACCTTTGGCAATAGTCAGTGCACGGATTTCTGGTTATTTCTTGGGCAACACGTGCCCCCAAACCGGAAACGCCAGTGCCGACCCCCACTTATCGCTTGACCATGGTCTCTGTGCTGATTCTGGCGGCCGGGTTTTTCACCCTGTTCATCAACGGCAGCGGACGGCTCGCCGTCGGCCTGACCCTGCGGCCGATGGTCGAGGACATGAACTGGACCCGCGCCGACATCGGCAGCGCCGTGGCGCTGTTTCAGGTCGCCTCAGCCGTGGCCATGTTCTTCGTCGGCGCGCTCGCCGACCGCATGAGCCTGAGGCTCTTGATCGGCGCCGGTATCGCGATCTCAGCGGTCGGCATCGGGCTGATGGGCTATGTGACCGAGCCCTGGCATGTGCTGCTGTTGTTCGGCCTGATCTACGGCATCGGCAACGGCGGCTGTTCGACGATCACCGTCGGCGTAATGGTGTCGCGCGCCTTTCCGGGCCGGACGGGGTTTGCCAATGGCTTCGTCATTTCGGGCATGAGCCTGGGGCAGGTGCTCATGGTCGCGCTGCTCGCCGCTGTACTGGTGCAGATCGGCTGGCGCTCGGTCTATTTCTGGGTCGCTGCCGCCCATGTGGTGCTGCTGCCGTTCATCTTCTTCGCCGTGCCGCCCATGCCGGCGGCAGGTACTCCGGCAGCGGCCGTCGTCCGCGAGGGTATGACAATCGGCGAGGCGGTGCGCACCCGCCGTTTCTGGGTGCTGCTCGGCATTTTCGCCGTCTGCGGGCTCGATGATTTCTTCGTCACCACGCATCTCGTCGCCTTCGCGCAGGATAGCGGCGTCGATCAATTGTTCGCCGGCAACTTGCTGGCGTTGATGGGGGTGACGGCGCTGATCGGCGTGTTGCTTGCCGGCGCCTATGGCGACCGCACCGGCCCGGCCTGGCCGACGGCGGTGTCCTTCATCCTGCGTATCGCCTGTTTCGGGCTTGTGCTGGTGGAGAATTCGACGGCGTCGATCGCCATCTTCACCCTGGTCTTCGGCCTCACCTTCCTGGTGACCGCGCCGCTGACGGTGCTGTTCGTGCGTGACTCCTTCGGCACCAAGAACCTGGGTGGGATCAGCGGCCTGATCACCATGGTCCATCACAGCTTCGGTGGTCTCGGCGCCTATCTCGGCGCGCGCATCTTCGACAGCAGCGGCTCCTACGCGATCGCCTTCGCCATCATGCTGGCGTCCAGCGTGCTCGCACTGGCTCTGACGCTGATGTATCGCGGCAAGCCGGAAATGCTCTGATACCTATTTCAAACGCCAAGTTCGGTCTTGGCATTTCGGTCTTGGCATTGAAGATGGCGGGCACCGCATAGAGCGGCTTGTTCCGCCATCCTGATGTCGGCTGGCTAGTTGAGTACTATGTTGGTTGATTTGACAACCGCACTCCAGCGCTCGCTCTCCTTCCGACGGAAGTCCTCCAGTTCTGCTGGTGTGCTACCGGTGGGTATCATTCCAAGAGCTTGGAGACGATCCGCAATTTCCGGCTCGCGAACGATGTCGCTTACCGCTTTTGAGAGTTTGTTCGTCACGGTTGCAGACATGCGAGGCGGTCCGACGAGAGCCCACCATGAGGTGACAACGAATCCCGGATATGTTTCCGCCATTGTGGGAACTCCGGGCAGTGCGGAGCTTCGCTGCGCGCCGGATATGGCAATCGGATTCAACGAGCCGGCCGTTATGTACGGCCCGGCCGGCGCCAATTCTCCAAACATGATGTCCACGACACCATTCACAAGATCAGTTAAAGCCGGTCCACTGCCGGCATAGGGCACATGGGTCAATTTTACATTGGCAACAGAGCTGAACAATTCGGCCGTCAGGTGCGCCTGAGTTCCTACCCCTTGGGAGGCATAATTCAAGCCGCCGGGCTTTTCCCGAGCCACCTTTAAAAGCTCTGCAAGAGATTTGGCTGGTACTTTGGGATTGCTCAACAGCACACTGTTCGCGACCACGACCAGTGAAACAGATGAGAGAGCATCAGGATCGTATGAAAGCTTTGCATAGAGAGCTTTGTTTACCGCGAGAGGGCCCTGGGCTGTGAACAGCAGCGTTTGACCGTCAGGATCGGCGTTGGAAACGACCTGAGCGCCAATGTTACCGCCGGCACCTGTGCGATTTTCGATGTAAGCCGTCTGGCCCAACTTGTCCTGAAATTTGCTTGCAATGAGACGAGCGACAAGATCTGCACCGCCCCCGGCGGCATAAGGAACGACGATACGGATAGGGCGGTCCGGAAATGATTGAGCCTGGGCAGAAATGCATGGCAAAGTAACCATTGCTGACAGAACGACAGCCTTTATAGCCGACATGATGCGTTTCCCTCTGTTAATCACGCGTTGAATGGCTTTGGATTTGTCGACATCCACTGCGTCGCGCGTTCATAGGCGCGCGCGGTTCGCAACAGCGTCGCTTCACCCATGCGTCGCCCGACAAATTGCACAGATAACGGCAGGCCGTTCGTCGCACGGCCGCTCATCATTGCTAGCGCTGGATGACCCGTAAGATTAAACGGGCTTCTGGCGTGCCGCGCATAAGTCCTCAACAACTCGGCCTGATCTGCTATCCTGCATACAGGATCGAGAGCGCTAGCCGTCAAAAGAACGTCCACCTCTCCAAATGCGGCATCAACGGAGCCGATCAACGCGTCACGGCTTCGGCATGCCTGCACAAGATTGCCTGCCGTCAGAAATGCGCCTGCCATGACTTTCCGTCTCGTCGGCGTCGTGTAATCGCCGGGACGAGTCCGCAACCAGGGGGCATGAACATTCCATGCCTCGGACAAGAGGATAACGCGATGGACGGCAGCAAATTCCTGAACGCGTGGCAGCCGAACATCACGCACGATCGCGCCTTCGCGCTCAAGAGTGCGCGCCACCTCGTTTAATGCGGATATCAACTGTGGATCGGCGATCATGTCTTCTTCGTGGAAGTTCCTGACGAAGCCAATGCGAAAGCCTTTCACGCCTTGCTCCAGTTCGGGCAGCTTGAGGTCAAGGGGACTCGATGTTTCAGGCAGGCGTCGATCGATTTGGATCAATTCATCCAGCGTGACCGCGATATCGCGTACAGTCCGTGCCATGGGGCCCACATGTTCCACCGACGGCGAAACTGGAAAAACACCCCGGCGAGAAAGGAGATCATAAGTTGGCTTTAGACCGACCAATCCGCAGCTTCCCGCAGGGTTGCGGATCGAGCCGCCTGCATCGGTTCCGATCGATAGCGGCGTAAAACCCGATGCAAGCGCAACTCCCGAGCCAGAGGATGAGCCGCCCGGATGATATTCTGTATTCCATGGATGTTTGGCGTGGGGAAAGGGCAGTTCCGGCGAGGGACCACCAAAGGCAAATTCGTGCAGCGACTGCTTGCCAAGAATGACGGCTCCGGCCGCACGAAGCCCGCTGACGACATGCGCGTCGCGCCGTGGAAGGTTGTTCAAAAGGATTTTTGAATGACAGGTGGTCGGCAAACCGGCCACATCAATATTGTCTTTCAATCCGACCGGTATGCCATGCAGGTTGCCGCGTTGGCGCCCATGGAATATCTCGTATTCTGCAAGCTTGGCCGTTTCGAGTGCAGCCTCGGAATCCAAGGTTATGAACGAGTTGACGATTCCGTCATACTTTTCCATTCGCTGGATAAGGCTTCGGACGACTTCAACGGGCGAGAGTTTGCGGGAGCGATATGCGTCCGCCAACTCGGCCGCGCTCAACCAGGCAATATCGGAACTCATTTCTTGGGCTGATCCGCGGGGGCGGAGGGCAGCTCCGGGGGCTGTTCGTCTGGGAGGTCGTCGAGATCCCGTCTGGCATCACGATAAGCCGCGATTGCGTCGTCCGGAAACCGGCGGACAATTTCGGCCAAACCCAGGCTTGCGGCCCAATGCAGTGGATCAATTTCCAATCCGGACATCTATGCCCTCCCTTTGTACAAAAAGGGTGACAAGCGTCGACTAATAAGTCAAATTGATTGTTATGAATTATACTTTCAATGAATCTGAATTAAGAAAGCTGGATCTGAACCTTTTGCTCGTATTTTCCGCACTGATGCGCGAGCAGAGTGTCACCCGGACCTCGCAGGCGCTTCATCTCAGCGCCCCTGCAATCAGCATGTCTCTGGGCAGGCTTCGCGAAGCGTTCAACGACAAGCTTTTCATACGGACTGGCGGCCGTATGGAGCCCACGCCTTTTGCCCTTCAACTATGGAGCAAGATCGAACCTTCCTTAGCCAATCTGGAAGGTGCACTAAGGGAGGTTGGCGGGTTCGATCCGGCGACAACGTCGAGGACGCTGCGTTTTGCGCTTCCCGATGATCTTGAATTTGTAATCTTGCCAAAACTTCTTCAGCGACTGGCAGAAGTGGCTCCAAATATCCGCCTAAGCGTGCGGCCAACTGATTTCCGTTCGTTATTCGGCCGATTGGACGAAGGCGATGCCGACCTGGCGCTCATTCCTCAACCTCCTTCGCTTATCGAAAGCAGGCATCGTATTGAACCTTTGTATTCCGACGCGGTTTCCGTGTTGTACGACAGCGCCGTCACGCCCTTCCTTCCAAACGACGCTGACGCCTATCTCAAACTGCCTCACATTATCGTTTCGAGAACCGGCGAGTTGCGGGACAGCCTGGATGCTCATCTCGAGGGAATGGGCCGGTCGCGTAATGTCGTCGCTGCGATATCGCACTATCCAACATTGCCATTCATTTTGAAGGTTCGCCCTTCGGTGGCAAGCATACCATCGATTGCCGCACACTATTTAGCGGAGGCCTATGGGTTGGACATCGTCCGGCCACCTATTGAGATGCCGGACATACACTTGGTACTGGCATGGCACCTGCGGACGGATGGCGATGCAGCCAATATCTGGTTACGCAAGGTCGTTTCGGAAGAGATTGGCGAACTTCGCGCAATCGCCGAGCAACGATTGCAGCAGCTGCCTCTCGCAACGAGCTGATCTATCGAAGGGTGCAAATGTCTATATGAGCTCGCCGATCAGCTTCATCCTGGGACGGCAATCGTCAATCTGCCGCCGCAGCCTTTATCTTGCGAACGCTTTCGATGAGCGAGGTTCTCAAGAGGAACGCGCGGTGCGCTGTCGGATCCGCCGCCGTCTTACGCAAAGCGTCGAAATTCGCTTCACGCGCCGCGGGATCGCGCTCCTCAAGCCGCTTCTTGTTGGCGATGGTCTGCTGCTGCACATATTCGATATTGGCCGGCCGGCGGATCGCGTCGTAACTGTCGAAGGCGCTCGTCGGCCGCTTACCTTCGTAGACATCGGCGATGAGCTCGGCCAGATGGGTCGCGTCATGAATGCCGCTGTTGAGGCCCAGGCCGCCGATCGGATTGTTCACATGGGCGCAATCGCCGGCGAGGAAAACGCGGCCCTCGCGGAAGCGCACGGCAACGCGTTGATGCACGTTGTAGATGTTGCGATGGAAGACTTCGTAGCGTCCCGTCTTGGGGAAGAACTTCTGCAGGCGCGCTTCGACGGCCGCATCGTTCATGACGTCTTCGTCCGTCTGTCCCGGCAAGGTCGGGAAGACGGCGCGCCAGCGGCCTTTGCCGTCATCGCCTGAGACCTTGAACAGATTGGTCCATTCGTCCGGATCGGAAAAATAAGCGCGGAAAGCGACGCCGTTCTCGGCGCCGAAATCGAACGGCGTCGTCAGAACGAGGAAACGCTCGGGGAAGGTATAGCCGTCGAAGTCGATGTTCATCGACTTGCGCACCAGCGACCGGCCACCGTCGGCGCCGACGAGGTAGCAACCGTCAACACGTTCCTTCTTCGTGCCGTAGTCGACCGTGATCGATACGCCGTCGGCACTGGCTTCGACGTTTTCGACGGGTGTGCCGAAAGAGACCTTGGCGTGCGGATAGGCGGCGAGCCTGTCGACGCACATCTTCACGATCTTGTGCTGCTCGCACTGGATGACATAAGGGCAGGTCGTGTCCTGCGCCAGGATGGCATGATCGAATTCGGCGACGAGGCTATGCGATGGGCGGTCCCAGAACTGGAACGTTCGGGCGACCAGGCCTCTGGCTGTCAACTCCTCGAGCAGGCCGAGGTCGGTGAGCATCTCCAGGGTCGCGGGATGCAGCGTGGAGGCGCGAGGTGAATCATTGATCTCGGCCTGCGCTTCGAAAACCTGGACGGGCACGCCGCGGCGGGCGAGCGCCAGCGCCGTAATGACACCCACCGGTCCACCGCCGGCGATCAGAACCGGACGGCTTTCTGCTTTTGTCGTGCTCATTGTTGTTTCACTCCCGCCAGTTCGACGGCCTCTTTCCAGGTCACCATGTCCTGCTTGAGCATGGCAGCGAATTCAGCCGGCCGCGCCGCGAGCGGATCGACGCCATAATCGGCGAGCTGCTTTTTGAAGGCCTCATCCTTGATCGCGGCACTCATCGTATCGGCAATCTTGTCGATAATGGCGGTCGGCGTTTTCGCCGGCGCCAGCAATCCGTTCCAGGTGAGCACGTTGAAGCCGGGATAGCCGGACTCGGCGACGGTCGGCGCGTCCGGAGCGAGAGCGGATCTGGTTTCGCTCGACACGGCGAGCAACCGCACCGCGCCGCCATTGATCTGCGGCACAGCATCGGACAGGTTCGAGAACATCGCCGGCACATGGCCTGCAACCACGTCAGCCAGGGCCGGCGCATTGCCGCGATAGGGCACATGCGCCATCTGCAGGCCGGCACGCTTCAGGAACAGGGCCATCGAGAGATGGTTGAGGCTGCCGATGCCGGCGGAACTGTAGGACAGCTTGTCCGGCCGCTCTTTGACATAGGCGACAAAGTCCGCCAGCGTCTTGATAGGCAAGTCCTTGTTGACGACCAGGGCGAACGGGTTTGTCGCGATATTGCTGACCGGCGCGAAATCCTTGATCGAGTCGTAACGTACGGTCTGCATGGCGGGAACGATCGCCATGACCGGCAGGGCGCCGATCAGCAATGTGTGGCCATCCGGCGCCGACTTGGCGACGTAATCAGCAGCCACCGCGCCGCCGGCGCCGGGTCGGTTCTCCACATTGACTGACACGCCATAAGCTTCGGTCATGCGCTGCGCCGCCATGCGCGCAATGCCATCGGTGTTGCCGCCGGCAGCAAAGGGACAAATGATCGTGACGGGTCTCTGCGGCCATGGCTGCTGGGCGAAAGCTCTTGGTGCGAGACTGACCGCGGCAGCGCTAGCGGAAAGTGAGAGGATGTTGCGACGTGATATCATGATGGTCCCCAATGTTTGGGCTCAGAGGCCTTGTGCGGCAAGCCAGCTTGCAAGCGTGTCTGCGAGAGGTTGCTCGTTTCCATCAAACGAATGCCCCTTCAGATTTGGTGCTTTGCTATTCGGCAGGATTTTCAATTCTATGCTCTTGACCAAAGACCCTTCGGCGTGTGCCGCGTCGAGAAGCATGTAGGGTTCGAACGGCTGGATCACTCCATCCGCCTGATCGCGAACCAGCAGCACCGGGTAGGGCACGCGTTTGATCCATTGTGTGCCGTCGGCGACGCTCGTCTTGTCCCAGCGATAGGTGAGAAAATGCTGGGCGGTCAGCGGTACGTCCTCTCCGGTATAATAGCTCATCTTCACATCGAGCGTGGTGTCGGTCTTCCCTTCGCGGAAAGCCTTCTGTGCGGAGCCGATGAGCTGCCGGAAGCGGTCTTCGTTCTGCACAAGGATGTTGCGTGTTTTCCAAGGCAGGTTGCCGAACGCACCAAGCAGCATCACGGCCTTGATGTCGCTATCCCAATTGGTCGCGGCGTAGAACTGCACCTGGATGTTGCCGAGACTGTGACCTTGCAGCACGAGCTTGCGATAGCCGAGCGCGCGCGCCGTATAGACAGCGGCTTCGATGTCGCGCCGGATATCGAAGAAATTCTCGGTGTTGATCCTGTCGTCGTGCTGGCGCGTGTTGATGGCAAGCGAGGCGTAGCCTTTCGCGGCGAGACGTGAGCCGAGAGGACTTTGCGGCGCGCGCAGATAGCTGCCGCCGCTGCCGTGGATCATGATGACGACAGTCGTGTCGGCCGCGGATTTGTCTTTCGGCTGCCACAGCGCGCCAGCGATCTGATTGCCGTCGATGGTGCGGATCGCCAGGAACTTGAGGTCGGTCTTGTTCTGGGGTTTGAAATCGTCAGAGAGATTGGCCGGTGCGGCGACGATCTCATATCCGATGCTGGCGGCGACATTGGGCGTTTGTGCGGATGCCGGCATGGTGGTGATGCTCGTCAAAGCAAGGGCAGTGCTGAGTAGACAGACCTTAAGAGTGCGCATGCCATGACTCCATTGCTCATTTCGTGACGACTTTTCCTGCTTTCGATACCGGGCGGCGGAGAAGCTCTAACTTGAGATTTATGGCTTCTGACATGGTTGTGATATTTCACAAGTCGATAAGTTCGTCAATCGGGGATATAAGGCGACAGTCACCCGCCGCGCTCCGCAGTCGGCCTAAAGGCCAAGGTTGCCCGCTCGCGCTGCGGCGCGTCGGGAATGTCTGTCCTGGTTTTCCGTGAGACCGGCTAACGCCGCCAGCCGTGGAAGACGTTCGCGGCGATGATGGCGACCGAATAGACGAAAATGCAGATCAAGGTCGGCGTCGACCAGGACAGGCGGGCGTCGAAGGGCTGTGCGGCGAAGACGAGCACGGGTCCGAGCGCGCGGATGATCTGGCCGGTCAATTGCGGCGTGCGGCCGATGCCCGCCTGCAACGAGAACAGCGGAATGACGATCAGCGCCACGGCGGCAATCGCGATGATGGCAAAGTCCAGCGGTCCGGCGATGCCGTGTATGCCGCCACGCCACGTCATGATTGCCGCGACGGCAATGGTCAGCCAGTAGCGCACGGAAGTGATGCTGGCCGAGGTGGCGCCGATATCGTGCAGGCGCTTGGAGTAAAGCAGACTCAGGGTGATCGAGGCGCCGCTGACGAGGAGGGCGCAGAGCGCCGCGAGCTGGGTTGTGCGATCCTGCCCGGACTCGCCGGAATGCCCGGACAGGACAACGACCCAGAGACCCGCGAGCGCCGCCGTCATTGCGACATAGCTTGCCTGTTCGAGCCGGTTGGAGGTGCCGCCACCGCCGAGTTTTATTCCGAAGGCGGCCAGCGTCAGCACCGTAAGCGGCGCCATGCCGCTGTGGATCGTGTTGACCACGGCCGGCTCGATATGGCTGAGCGCGAAGAAAAAGCAGGACCAGGCCAGCGCGGTGGTGATGTTCATCGCCACCACGGCCTTGAGGTCGCGCCGCAGCACGGCAACCTGCTCGGGCTCACGCAAAAGCGTGTAGGCGCCAAAACCCAGGGTCGACAGGCCGAAGGCCAGCAAGAGAATGGTGAAGAAGTCGATGCGCTGGAAAATGAAGCCGAAATAGACATCGCGCAGCGCCTGGGAGACGCAGAACAGCAGGATGAACAGCGGACCGGCGAGCGACGACATCAGACGTTTCCCCAATTCTGGCATAGTAAGGTCCGGCTATCGGGCGGGTCGGGCCCTGCTGCCACCCGATTGCTGCGAATTGTTCCCCTGTCCCAAAAATACCTGCCCCAAAAATACTTGCCAGAACCGGACATTGCGCGTTATGAAACCTGTCTTGACGAAATGAATTGGCCGTTGTGGCCGCAATGAGGACGCCGTGGCCAGCATCGCTGCCATCAGAATCGCAGACCGGACGGGCTTTGACGCCCTGTCGGCGGCTGCGTTCGCGCTCCTTCTTACGGGTCTGCTTCTTATTCGCCCCTGAGGGCCGGCCGGGCTATGCCTGGGCGCTCAGGGGATTGCACCGAAAGAGGCAACCGCGCGCTGCAGCATTCCGACACCGGATCCGGCGCCAGAATTCAGGATCAGACCATGTCCAATGATAACCAGGTTTCCACCGAGCGCGGCACCAACAAGGCCCGCGTCTTGATTTTCGACACCACCCTGCGCGACGGCGAGCAGTGCCCCGGCGCGACCATGACCTTCGAGGAAAAGCTCGATGTCGCCCATATGCTCGACAAAATGGGCGTCGACATCATCGAGGCCGGTTTTCCGATCGCTTCGAACGGCGATTTCGAAGCCGTGGCCGAAATCGCCCGCCGCTCCGAGAATGCGGTGATCGCCGGTCTCGCCCGTGCGATTTCAGGCGATATCGCGCGTTGCGGCGAGGCGGTGCGCTTTGCCAGGCGGCCACGCATACACACCTTCGTCTCCACCTCGCCGATCCATCTGGCGCACCAGATGCGCAAGACCGAAGAGGAGGTGCTGGAGATCATCACCGCGACCGTGAAGCAGGCGCGCAACCTCGTCGATGACGTCGAATGGTCGGCGATGGATGCCACGCGTACGCCGATCGACTATCTGTGCCGCGCGGTCGAGGCCGCGATCCGGTCGGGCGCGACCACCATCAACCTGCCCGATACGGTCGGCTATGCGACGCCGCAGGAATATGGCGACATGTTCCGGCAGATTCGTACCCGCGTACCTGGCGCCGACAAGGTGATCTTCTCGACGCACTGCCATAACGATCTTGGCATGGCGGTCGCCAATTCGCTGGCCGGTGTCGAGGGCGGCGCGCGGCAGATCGAATGCACCATCAACGGCATCGGCGAGCGCGCCGGTAATGCGGCGCTCGAAGAGATCGTGATGGCGCTGAAGGTACGCGGCGACGTGATGCCGTACGAGACGAAAGTGGAGGCACCGATGCTCACCCGCGCGTCGCGCCTCGTCTCGGCGGCGACGTCGTTTCCGGTGCAGTACAACAAGGCGATCGTCGGCAAGAATGCCTTCGCCCATGAGAGCGGCATCCATCAGGACGGCATGCTGAAGAACAAGGAGACCTACGAGATCATGACGCCGGCCTCCGTCGGCGTGGCGAAGACCTCGCTGGTCATGGGCAAGCATTCGGGCCGCGCGGCGTTTCGCGACAAGCTGGCGGAGATGGGCTACGAGCTGGGCGAGAATGCGTTGCAGGACGCGTTCACCCGCTTCAAGGAACTGGCCGATCGCAAGAAGCACGTCTACGACGAGGACATCGAGGCGCTGGTCGATGAGCAGATCGCCTCTGCCTACGATCGCATCAAGGTGATTTCGCTCACCGTCATCGCCGGCACCGTGGGCCCGCAGACGGCGACGTTGACGCTCGAGGTCGATGAGAAGCAGGTGACGAAGCAGGCGGTCGGCAATGGTCCGGTCGATGCGATCTTCAACGCCATCAAGGCGCTGGTGCCGAACGAGGCGTCGCTCGAACTCTACCAGGTGCATGCGGTGACCGAGGGCACCGATGCGCAGGCGGAGGTTTCCGTGCGGCTCGCCGCCAGCGGGCGGTCGGTGACAGGCCGCGGCGCCGACCCCGATACGCTCGTCGCCTCGGCGCGCGCCTATGTGGCGGCGCTCAACAAGCTGATGGTCAAAGGGCTGAAAGGCAAATCCGAGCCGATCGCGGCGCGCCTGAAGCCTTAAGAAACAGCTCGGAACGAAAGATTTCCGAGCATTCCAAAACTTTGCATGTAAATCGACATCAGACGGTCATGTAAGGCTAGACAGGGCAGGCGGGCTTTGCTAAATCCCGCCCGCTCGCGCCAGTTGGTTCTGTTGCAGGTTCTCTCAGCGGACCGTTACCGGCGCATTGCTTTCGATGGGCGCATAGCTCAGTTGGTAGAGCAGCTGACTCTTAATCAGCGGGTCCCAGGTTCGAGCCCTGGTGCGCCCACCATCGAAAGCTTCAACTGAAACAATCGGTTTGTTGATATCCGCCGGGGCGGGAAGACGCCATCCCGACGCGGCATGTGTGATGCAGCCTGCCGCCACCTTGTAAGCGCACGCTAATCGCATCGCTCCCTTTCGCATTCGTCCTGATCGATCTTGTCGCGGGTAGACGTTGCCTGCGACGCGACTTTGGCGGTCGGAATCGCTTTTCATCAAATTTTGCAAGGAGAACGGGGAAGCTTGGCAACTTTCCGCAGCATTGCGGAAAAGATCGAAAGGCGCTTACATTCGAGCACGCGATCCACGGGGGAATGCGGACGAGGTGTCTTTCGAACTGACATTTCAATCCGCATGTGGCCGCGCGCAAGACGCTCAAGTCTGCGGCTAAGGGGGGATCTAGAATGACGAAGCGAAACGGCAAAGGCCATTGGCGGTTGAATTGCGAATGCTGCGGCCCGGCTTCGACGCGCCGCGGGTTTCTCGCCGGCGCGGCCGCGGTCGGTGCGGCCACGGGAAGCGGTGTTCTCGGATCGATCACAAGCGCTGTCGCTCAGAATGTAGCCACGCCGCCTCGTACAGGCGAATATGTGATCCGCGGCGGATACATCATCACGATGGACCGGGCGGCCGGGGACGTCCCTGTAGGCGACATCCATGTGCGCAATGGCGCGATCGTCGCCGTGGCCCCGTCGATCTCGGCGCCGGGCGCCGAGGTGATCGACGCTCAGAACATGATCGTCATGCCGGGCTTCATCGAAACCCATTCGCATTGCTGGAACGCGCTGCTGAAGAACATGCGCCGGCCGAGTGTCGATTATTTTCCCTTGAAGGAAGCCTTCGGCAAGCATCACACGCCGACGGACTATTACCGGGCCAACCGGCTCTTTCTTTGCGACGCCCTGAATGCCGGCATCACCACGGTCATCAACTACGCTCACAATACCCAGTCTCCCGCGCATGTGGATGCCGAAATCCGGGCGATGATGGAGAGCGGCCTGCGCGGCCGCTATGCCTATAGCGGGCCCGACCCTTATCCCAACGACAAGACCATCGATTTCGATGACGTTCTCCGCGCCAAGCGGACATTCTTTACCCGCTCCGATGGGCTGATCGATCTTGGATACGGCTTGCGGCCTTCGACGCCGTTCGCCGCGCCGCTTACGGCCTATCCGCAGGAATTCCGTTTTGCCGTCGACAACGGACTGCCGATCATTCTGCATTCGGGCTCGCGCCCCGGCGTCATGAACCCCGCCAAGCTGCATGCGGAGGGATTCAGCAAGAACATGATCTTCGTCCACTCGCTCATGTTCGATGAAAAAGACCGCGAGGTGATGGCGCAGAACGGCACCTCGAATGCGTTCTCGCTCTACAATGACTTACGCAACCAGCTCACAGTTGAGTTGCGCGAGCAGATACTCGGCATGGTCAACCTGGGGGTCAACGTCTGTCTGTCTCATGATGCGACCTCGCTCAATCCGACATCGATGTTCGATCAGATGCGGCTGGCCTGGCATATCGCGACAGGCGTGCCGAAGACGCCGCTCGAGAAAATGCGATTGGCGCAGACGCAATGCCTGGAAATGGGCACGATCAACGGCGCCAAAGCCATGGGCATTGCCGACAAGACGGGCTCGCTGGTGGCAGGCAAGCGCGCCGACATCATCCTGCTGCGGGCAAACGACATCAACATGGTGCCTTTCGATAACGGCCATTCCGCCGTGCTGCATAGCGCCAACACGAGCAATGTCGATACCGTGATCGTCGATGGGAAAGTGCTCAAATTCGGCGGCAGGATTCTCAACGTCAATACGGACGAAGTGCGCCGCGAGGCGCTCGAGTCGTTCTATCTGTTGCGCGAGCGGGCCGGCGGCCAATGGGCGCCCAAGCCCTGGGAAAAGCGGCCGATCTGACGGAGTAACGGACCATCACAAGTATTTTTGAAGTACCGAGACTGGATTTCACGATGGGAGAGAACGTGACGATTACCCGTAAAGAATTTCTGCGCGCCACCGCGGCACTCGCCACGACGGCCGCCGTCGGCGGGACGCGCGCTTTCGCGCAGGACTATCCGAGCCAGAATTTCACCGTCATCTGCGGCTTTCCGCCGGGCAGCGGCGCTGACATTTTCGCCCGTTACTTTGCCGAGAAGCTGCGGGTCGTGACCGGCCGAAACGTGATCGTCGAGAACAAGACCGGCGCCAACAGTAATATCGCCACCACCTATGTGGCGCGTGCCAAGCCGGATGGGTATACGCTGTACCCGTTCGCCGGCACCACAGTCGCTGCGACCATGCATCTCTTCAAGGAGCCGCCGGTCGATGTCGGCAAGACCATTACGGTCGCCGCCACCACCAGCAATCTCGCTTTCATGCTCGTGGTCGATCCCAAGAGTCCCTACAAGACTGTGGCCGATCTCACCGAGGCGATGAAGAAGAGGGGCAGCACGGCAACCTTTGCGACGGCTGCCAATCCCGGCAGCATCATGGGCGCGCTCTACAAGCAGGCGACGGGTGTCGAGGCGGTCGAGGTATCATATCGCAACGCGCCGGATTCGCTGAACGAACTCGTCAACGGCAAGCTCGATTTCGGCATGCATGATCCGATCTTTGCGCTGGCGCAGGCGCGCGAGGGAAGGTTGCGGATTCTCGCGGTCAGCTCCAGCGACCGGCTGCAATCCATCCCCGAGGTGCCGACGATGAAGGAATCGGGCGTGCCGATGGACCTGAACATCTGGTGGGGTGTGATGACGACGGCGGGCACACCGCGCCCGGTGATCGACAAGATCAACGCCTGGTTCAAGGAAATCCTCAGCACCGAGGAAACAAAGAAGTTCCTGGCGCTGTCGGGCGCCGACCCGATGATCCGCACCCCCGACCAGGCGCAGGAGATGTTCCTGACCGCGATCAAGGAATGGGGCGATTACGTGCGGCTTGCCAAGATTCCGCAGAACTAATAGGAGGCGGGGTTAGAAAGCCCTCATCCGACCCTTGCCTGCGCAAGGGCCACCTTCTCCGCGTGCGGGAGAAGGATTCAGGAGAATCTTCATGGCCCTCGATCCGAAGATCGTCAAAACCCTTCAGGGCGTGTCGACGGCGACCATCACCACGGTGATGCTGAAGAAGGGGCTGCGCAATCTGTGGATTCGCGGTTCCAAGCCGCTGCGTCCCGGCGTCGAACGGGTGGTGGGGCCGGCCTTCACCCTGCGCTTCATTCCGGCGCGCGAAGATCTGGCGACGCCCGAGTCCTGGGGCAATCCGATCTCGACGCGCGCCGCCGTCGAGGCGATGGAAGCCGGCGATATCGCGGTCATCGATGCGCTGGGCGTGACGGATGCGGGCTGTTACGGCGACATTCTCATCGCGCGCATGGCGAAGCGCGATGTGGTGGCACTCGTCACCGATGGTGCGGTGCGCGACATCGAGGGCGTGCTGTCGACCGGCCTGCCGGTATGGTCGCAGGGCTGGGCGGCGCCGTCCTCTGTGCAGGGGCTGACCTTCGTCAACTGGGGCGAGCCGATCGGCTGCGGCGGCGTGGCGATCTTTCCGGGTGATGTCATCGTTGCCGACAAGGATGGCGCTGTCGTCATCCCGCAGGCCTTTGTCGATCATGTGCTCGAGCATGGTCCTGAGCAGGAGCGCATGGAAGGCTGGATCATGAACGAGGTCGAGCGCGGCGAAAAGCTGCCGGGGCTTTATCCGATGAATGCCGAGACCAAGGCGCGCTATGACGCCTGGAAGAAATCCCAAGGTTGAGTGTTCGCCATGTCCTTCAACGAGAATGCCCATGGCGTCTACGCCATCGCCGCGACGCCGTTTCATGCGGATGGAACGCTGGATCAGGACTCTATCGGCAGGATGACGGATTTCTATCTCGGCTGCGGCGTCACCGGCCTCACTATCCTTGGCATCATGGGCGAAGCGCCCAAACTCGATGCGGATGAATCGCTGGCGGTCGTCAAAGGCGTCGTGACGCGGGCTGCGGGAATGCCCATCATCGTCGGTGTCTCGGCGCCGGGGTTTGCCGCCATGCGCTCGCTGGCGCGCTCGTCCATGGATCTCGGCGCCGCCGGCGTGATGATCGCGCCGCCGCCGCACTTGCGTACCGATGAACAGATCGTGACATATTACCGGCAAGCCATCGAGGCGATCGGCGATGACGTGCCGTTTGTTATCCAGGATTATCCATTGCTGCTCGGTGTCATCATGACGCCGAAGGTGCTGCGCCAGATTGTCATGGATCATCCCTCGTGCCGGATGCTCAAGCACGAAGACTGGCCGGGCCTGGAGAAGATTTCCGCCATGCGCGGGTTCGAGAAAGACGGCTCGATGCGTCATATTTCGATCCTGTGCGGGAATGGTGGGCTGTTCCTGGATTTCGAGATGGAGCGGGGCGCGGATGGCGCCATGACGGGCTACTGCTTCCCCGACATGCTGGTCGATGTGGTGAAATGGTCCCGGGCCGGCGAGCGCGACCGGGCGCATGATCTGTTCGACGCCCATCTGCCGCTGGTGCGCTACGAGCAGCAGCAGGGCGTCGGTCTGGCCGTGCGCAAATATGTGCTGATGAAGCGCGGGGCGATCGCCTCCGACGCGCAGCGCAAGCCCGGCAGCGCGCTCAGCGCCGCGGCGAGGGCGGAGGTCGATTATCTGCTGGCGCGCGTGGCGCGCGCCGATCCGCGCGCCGCGTTCTGAGCCATCGGCCTGTTCAGACTCGGTGTCATTCCCGCCAAGCGAAGCGCGGAGCGGGAATCCAGAGGCAACCTGACGTTCTTTGAGCCGTGCTTTGACTCCTGGTTTCCCGCTGGCACCTGCGGTGCGTCGGGAATGACAGTCGGGTGTCCGAATCACCGGTTTCTGCGGTAGATTCGGCTCGTGAAGATCGACGAGCCCATCTCTGTGCGCCCCTACGGGCCTGGATCTGTCCGGGCCGGCGGCGCGCGTGCTGCCGGCGAAGCCCGGTTGCCGCGCCATTACGCCATCGCCAAATGGGCTTTCGTTGCGTTCTGCGTCGGCATCGTCATCCGCGTGCTGATCGGCGATGGCATTCTCAATCTCGTCGAGCACTATACGAGCGATGGCGGCAGCCTGGTCGAGAAGATCCATCCGTCTCTCTATCTGATGTTCCTGTGCGGTTTTGTCATCTACGCCGCTGTCGGGTTGCGATTTTCCGCGGCGGAACGCGATGAGATCAAAGCGATACTGCTGCTGACGGGGTTCCTGACGGCGCTGGGCGTGGTCAACATCGCGCTCGGGCGCGGATCGTCAGCCGGCTATGTCATCGACACGTATATCGCCACATTGCTGATCGCGGTGCTGCTCTACGCCATGCCGCATTCCTGGCGGGAAAAGGCGGGACTGCTCGTCATCGGCCTCATCGTTTTCAACTCGTGTTTCATGATGCTCGAGTTCGGCGTCGGCCATGTGCTGCTGCCGCAGGCCCTGGAAGCGGCAGAATTTCGCCCCTCAGGCTTTCTCGGCACGCCGCTGACCGTCGGCGTGCTGAACCTCACCACGGCAATTCTGCTGATTTCGCTGCGGATGAACGCCTTGCTGAAAGCGGGGGGCGTTGCGCTTCTGGCGATCGGTATTTTCATCGCCGGCGCGCGCACCGCCATGCTCGTCTCCAGCCTCATGATTCCCGTTTCTTTGATCCTGGCTGCCTACCAGCGCAAGGAAGGCATGAGCGCCGGTGTGATGGCGCTCACGATCCTGCTGACGGCGGTGATCGCCGGGCCGCTGATTTTCATCGCCGCCAGCGAGCTGGGATTTCTGGCACGGTTCCAGGGCGGTTATATCGACGACAGCGCGCAGACCCGCATCGAAATCTACCGCGTGTTCGATTATGTCAGCTGGAACGAAATCCTGTTCGGCAGCGATCTGTTGAACCTGAAGCGGATCGTCAACGACAAGCTCGGCATTCAGTTCATTGAAAGCGCGATCGTCTTCTTCATTTTCGATATGGGCCTGTTCGGCTTTCTTATCTTCTTTGGATTGCTGCTCTGGCTGCTGCATGTGCTCAGCCGGCGTTCGCATATCTTGCTGCCGCTGGCGATGCTATGCTTTCTCGGGCTTGCGCTCACCAACAATACGCTTTCGACGAAAGTGCCAACGTTTTTTGCCGTTATCGTCATGATCATCGGCGTCCGTGCGTTTCATCTTCGACGTGATGGAAGCAATATTATCTGAGGCCTCATTTTCTGAAGTCTTTTGGACTGGCGCCTTGCCGGTCAGCGATACGAGCATGGGCGCCGGCGCGCCTGTCCGCTGAACAGTGTCGCAGGCCGCGTCGATGGCGGCGGGCTCGTCCTGGGCAACGTCTGTGACGACGACGAAATCCGATGCTGCTTCCGCCAGCAGTGAGATGAACGGGTTTGTCCTCGCGCGTCCCGCATCGATGATCACCATATCGACGCCGGCGCAGAGGCGCTCGATGCGCCCGACAAGATCGCGCCTCGTTTCGCCGCCGACCGGTTTGTTCGGTACGATGGAGGCGGGCAGGAGATGCGGCAGTCCGTTGCGGTTCCAGATGACCATGTCATCGATGATCATGCGCGCATCGAGCCTGTCGAACAGTCCCGGCTTGTTGGTCTGTCCGGCGAGGCGCGTCAGGCCGCAATTTTGTGCGTCGCCATCCGCCGCAACCACATCGAGCCCCTGCCAGGCGAAGCTGCTAGCCAGGGCAAGAGCGAATTCGGAACCGGCCTCGCGCTCGGTAACGGCAGCGACGAGAAGGATGCGGAGCGGATCGCCTGAACTTCTGCGGCCGATGCGGCTGGCGAGTTCGATCATCGCGGGCGGCGGGGCTGCCGGGCGCTGGAATTTCCGGCGCGCCACATAGTGATGGACGAAAGAGCGGTCGATCTCGCCGACCAGCGTACGCCTCAATTCGGCGCGCAATCCATTTTGGCGGGCCTTGCGCTGCGCCGGCTGCGTTTCGATGGGTTTCGCGGACAGAAAATGGAGCAGGAAGGCCAGGCCGACACCCAGCGGCAGGCCGCCAAGGCCGCCCAGGATGGTCAGGACCGGCGTCGACAGGCCGATGGGGTTTGGCTGTGCCGTCGCATTGGAGATCACTCGTGACAGATTGGGCTGGAAGCCCGATTGTTCGGTGATTTCGCGGGCGCGGACGAGAAACTGTTCATAGACCTTGCGGTTGGCGTCGGCGGCACGCTCCAGCTCTCGTGCGCCGATAAGGGCCTGGCCGGCCGCCTCGGTCTGCTTCTTGGCGCGCTCGATCTGGGCGGCCATGGCGCGCTCGGTTGCGCTTGCCTGGGTCAGCTCGGCATCGGCGGCCTGACGGCGGCGTACGATTTCCTGGTCGATCGCGCGGCGCGCGTCGGCGACCCTGGCCGCGGCGGCGGCGATCTCGGGATGCAGCGGACCAAGGCTCTGCCGCAGTTCTGATTCCTGGCGGCTGGCTTCGGCAAGCCGTACGCGCAACTGAATGATGGTCGGCGAGTCGAGAATTTCCGCCAGCGATTCGACGGAGGCATTGGCCGGCAGCGCCTTGATCTGATCCAGCCGGGCGCGGGCGCGGGCGGTGCGGGCGCGGGCCTGGTTGAGCTGTGTCGCGAGTTCGGTGACATCCTGGTCCAGCGCCAGCTTGCCGTTGGCGTAAACCAGATTGTTGGAGGTCCGATAGTCTTCCAGCCGCTTCTCGGCGGCTTCGAGCTGGGTGCGAAGATCCTTCAGGCGGCCGGCGACTTCCTCACCGATGCGCTTGGCGGCCATCTGGCGTGTCCGCAACTGCGTCTCGATATAGACCTCGGCGATCGCCTGGGCGAGGCGGGCGGCCTTCTCCGGCGAGCTGGCGGTGGTGGAAATATCGACGACGAAGCTTTTCTCCGAGCGTCGAATCGTGACGGTCTTGTCCAGCACGCTGACCGCCGCGCCGTCAGGATCGACCGGGCCGGCGGGCTTCCCGGTGATCATCGCCTTGAGGCGTCCCAGCAGTCCCGGCCTGCTGACGAAATCCGGATCGTTGGCGAGGTTCTCGCGTTCCACGACGCCGCGCAGCACGGAACTGGAATTCATGATGCGGATCTGGCTTTCAAGATCGGCATTCAGGGTTTCGGCATTCTCGAACCGCTGATTGACGTCGCCGTCCACGACCTTGAGGCCGCGGGTGTCGACGAGGATTTCCGCGGTGGCGATATAGCGCTTGGGCGATGAGAGGCCGTAGGCACCCACCAACACGGCGCAGGTCGCGACGCAGATGGCGATCAGTTTCCAGCGCCTGGAGACGATCGCCGTGAAATCGCGCAGTTCGAAAACACGCATGGGCGGGGATGCAGGTTCGGCGCCGGGAGCAGCGGCAAACCACTCGGCAGCATCCAGATGAGCCGGTTCGCCGCTTCTTTCCATCTCAACCAGATTCCCGCAAACGTCCCAGCTTCGAGCGTACGGCCCGATGACGGTGGTCCTATGACAAGGTGGGGCGTTAATATTTCAGAAAGGTTAATTTTGTTTCAGGATTCTGATTAACGCAGGCTCTTAAAGTCTTTTTTGCTCGCGTTATTTCCGAAATCAGCTGCGGGCTGCGACCAACGCGGCGATCTGCGCTTCCGCCGCGGCGGCGGAATTGGCCCAGGTATAGCGTTTCGCGTTGAGGCTGGCGGCCGCGCTCAGACTGGAGTGCAGGGCGTCGTCCGCCGTCATCTTTTCGATCGCGGCGGCAAAGCCTGCCACATCGCCGAGCTGGACGAAGAGCGCGCCGTCGCCGGCGACATCGCGGAACACCTGGATGTCCGAGGCGATAACAGGCACGCTCCGATCATGCGCCTCGATGATAGGAAGTCCGAAGCCTTCATAGGACGAACAGGCAATGAGTGCGCGGGCAGAGCCGAGAATCGTGTCGAGGCTGGCGTCATCGACGCTGCCGAGCTGTTCGATCACGCCATCGACATCGTTCAGCGCGCCATAGGCGTCACGGCCGACGTGATAGGCGTTGATGGTGACGCCCCTCGACCGCAGCAGTTTGAGCGCGGCGACGAGGAAGCCGGCATTCTTGTTTGGCGTGAGGTTGCCAAGCAGCAGGATGTAGGGTGCGCGCAGCTGTTCCGGCAAAGGCGCGCGCGGCGATTGGTGCGGCATCACGCCGGCGCCGGAAACAAGACATGTCTTGGCGGCAACGGAAGGATAAAAGCGGACGACGTCTCGCTGGGTGTTATGGGAGACGCAGGCGATTCGTGCTGCCTGCCGCGCGGCTCTGTTGAAGAACAGTGACCACCACAGACGATAGCGGAACGGATACATGTCTGGCAGCGTGTTCATATAGAGATCATGTGCCGTGATGATTGTCGGTAGGCCGTTGACCGCCGGGCACATGGAGTTGATCGCATAGATCGACTGCGGGCTGACTTCCTTGGCAGCGGCTTTCAGCATGGCGTGTTGGCGGATGAAGTTGAGCGGCGTCGACTCCACATAGGGAAAGGTCAGAACATGATCCAGTCCGTTGGCTATGGGCTCCGGCAATTGCTCGCGCGAGAAGGTTGTCGCCAGGGCATAGCGATAGGTCCCGCGCGTAACGAGAGCTTCGATCAAACCGAAGGCATAGCGGGTGATGCCGGTGATACGGCCTGGCGGCTCGACGAGGTGATTGATCAGCACGAGCGGCTTCTGGCGGCGCTGGGCCTGTGCGGCTGACCCTGACGATGTGTCGTGCCGATGATCGGCCTGTTCCAGGCGGGCGTTCGAGGATTGAAACGCGAGCGACTCTGAGGTGAGGGTCATGCGTGTTGCCTCGCCAGAATGTCGTGCTCCCACGGCGCTGACAGGAACCGGCGGATCTTGAAGCGCATTAGCAGCACGAGACCGATGAAATAGCTCAAGGCGTAGATGCCGCCGCCGCCGATCAGCAACAGCCACGGGTTCTGCTCCGACAGCCAATGGAGGCTGAACTGCGTCGTCACACCGGCGATGATCGCGCAGACGAGGATGCGCAGAAGCGGGTCAGCTGGAAAGGCGAAGCGCCAGAGGCTGCGTGAGACGCGTTCGGAGACGATGACCGCCAGGACGCTGCCGGTCATGAATGAGATGGAGGCGCCGAAGGGCCCGAATCTTTTGACCATTTCAATCGAGAGCAGCAAGGTGCCGATGGAGACGATGCTGAGATAACCCAGCAATTGCCAGTTCTTGCCGTGGGTATGGAAAATATTGTCGAAGACGACATGTTTGATGCCGAGCGCGACGGATCCGATGGCGATGGGGCCGATCAAGGCGACGGCAATCGTCCGGTCGAATTTGGGCAGGATGCAATCCACCAGCGGCTGCGCCAGTGTGATGCAGGCGCCGGCCGCGCCAAACCCAAGGATGCAACTGGCGATCAGGATGCCGGCGATCTGCCGATCAGCAGTCCGGCTTTCGCTCTTGCTATGGGATAGCATGACAGGGAAAGCCTGCTGATTCAGAGCAAACAGGACGAGATCGACCGGTTGCCGCGCGACGGCGGTGGCTGCGACATAGAGGCCGACCATGCTCGGCCCCAGCCATGTCTGAAGGATCAGCCGATCCATCCAGCCGAACTGGAAAGTGAGGGCGGTCACGATGATCGTCGGCACGGCGATGGCGGTGAATGTGCCGGGCGCCAGGCGCTGGCGAAGCAAACGGTCCGCGCCGCCGAGCAGCGCCGGCGCCGAGATCAGCGCGGCGAGGCCCGATGCGAGCGAGTAGCCGATAGCCGCGTAATAGAAGCTTTTCCAGCCGGCGAAGATGAGCCCGAAAACCAGGGCCAGCATGGCGACGCCGCGAATGCATTCGACGATGCCGGCAAGGCCCTGGCGGCCCTCTGCCTGCAGCAGGGTGAGCACCAGGCGCAGCACGGCGAAGTTCACGACATAGATGGAGACGGCGAGGGCAAGGTCGAAGGAAGCGCTATCCGCCATCAACGGCGAAACGATTGCGGCGGCGATGACGCCCAGCATGGCGACGCCGATTGCGATTGCGGTAAAGCTCGGCCGCCATCCAGCCGGGCCTGCCGTCGCTGAGGGATCAACTGTGCGTTCCTGAATGCTTTGGCGCACGAGCAGCAGGCGAAACCAGTTCGACGACGTCATCTCGATGATCTCGCCCAGGGTGATTACCAGGGCGAAGAGACCGTAATCATGCAGGCCGAGCTGGGCGGGCAGAAGAATAAGGACAGCCAAGGTCGCCAGCCGGGAGCTGATGCTGCCGGCGACGTTGCAAAGATACTGCATGCTTTCCACTCTTTCGAGAAAGCCTGCCGTGCGCCTGTCCGAAACGATGGTCATCTTTAGCGGCGATTGGTCTGGTCGACAGTCCCATGAGTGAGGGAGGAATGGGATGAAGAAAAACTGGCGGGCTTGCCACGACCGAGCGCACGTCTGGCTAGTTCGGTTGCGAGGAGACCGGCGAAAATGGAATTGGTGACGAGATAGCGCTTCCACATGCGGCGCGGCTCCTGAACGAGTCGGTAGAGCCATTCGAGACCGAGCTTCTGCCAGCCGAGCGGGGCGCGGTCAACGAAGCCGGCAGTGACATCGAGCGTGCCGCCGATGCCCATGACAAACGGCACTTTCAGCTCGGCGCGATAGGTGGCCATGAAGCGTTCCTTCATTGGCGTGGGCATGGCGAGGAACAGGCAATCCGCCTTTGAAGCCTTGATCTCTTCGACGATCTCTTTCTCGCGGCCCTTGAAATAGCCGTTGTGCATGCCGGCGAAGACGAGGCCTGGATGGCGTGCCTCGATGCGCTTGCGGGCTTCTTCGAGGATCTCCTGCTTTGCGCCGAGCAGATATGGCCGGAAACCCGATGCCGCGCAGATCTCCATGAGGTGCTCAAAGAGGTCGATGCCGGCCACGCGCGGCACATTGCCGTGACCGAACAGCTTCAACGCCAGCGCGATGCCGGCGCCGTCGATGCCGATTAATTCGGCCTGGCGCACGTCGCGGTCCAGCTCCGGATTGCTGCGCGCCGAGACCAGCTTGGCGACATTAAGCGCCACATGCTGAATCGGCGTCTTCTCGCGCATGGCGCATACGGCAGTGCTGATGGTCTCATCGAGCGTCAGAATATCGACCGGGCAATCCAGGACAGTGGTCCGCATGATCGTGGCCTTATTTCTGCAGCACGGCGACGCATTCGCCGCAATATTGCCGGAGGCTGGGGAAGGCGCCGAGAACGGCGTCGTCGACGCTTTTCAGGGCGCGCAGGCCGACGCGCACCGCCGGATTGGCGGTGTGGCTCTGGACAATGCGCTTGCCCATGAAGAGGAGCGACATCTGTTCCAGCGTGTGCGAGCTGAAGCCGCGGGCGAACTGGTGGATATCGTCGGGCTCCAGGATGACGTCGCCCTTGGCCTCTTCGCCGCGCATGCTGACCTTGCGCATGAGATCGAGCACGGCGTTGCCGCGCAGCGTCTCGCTGATGATCACTTTGCCGCCGGGCTTGAGCACGCGCAGGGATTCCTCGCGCACGCCAGGATATTTGATGGCGTGGTGCAGCACTTCGTGAAAGAGCACGATGTCGAAATGCCCGTCCGGGTAGGGCATGGCGGTCGCGTTGGCGACGTCGAAGTGGCAGCGATCGGCGACACCGTTTTCCTTTGCCATCTGCCGGGCGGTCTCGACACCGACCGGCGACAGGTCGAAGCCCCAGACCTCGGCACCCTTCAGGGCGAAGAAGACGCCGTACTGGCCGATGCCGCAGCCGACATCGAGGATGCGCTTGCCCTTGAGGTTTTCGATGTCCATCAGTTCGAAGACGCGGCGCGTGCGATGGCCGCGATCGGGCCGTGCGCCCGGATTGAAACAGTAATCCTCCCATTTCAGGACATGCGCCGGATCGATACGGGCGGAGTTGAGGCCGAACGGGCGCATGCCGGTGTAGACCTTGTCGTGCTCCTCGCGCTCGATACGTTCCCATTCGTCGGCGGAAATAGCGTTCATTTCGAGGCTTCTAGCGGACATCAGACCAACTCCGGATTTTTATGCGGCTTCGCTCGCGTAAGGATCGGGCGCCGCAGGAGCAACGGCGCCTTGCCGTTGGGCTCCCGCACGGGACCATCGACCAGCACGAAACGTGCCGTGACATCTTTGGGAAATTTCAGGCCCAGATTGGCGGAGATGACGGCCTTGGTGTGCTCGCCGAAATCGGCGTTCGGCACGATGAAGATATCGAGCGTGTTTTCGTCCGCATGGAACAATTGAATGGAAGCCGCGCCGATGACATCGCGCGGAATATGGTTAAGGCCGATGATGCGCCGGTTGCCGGCCAGTTCGACATATTCGCTATCGCGGCCTTCGACGCCTGGAAACGGCAGGCTTCCGCGCGCGATGCGCGCCAGCACGTCACGGTCATGCGAAGGCACGCGGATGCGGTCGCCGGTTTCGTAGCGGACGAACAACTGGCCATGGTTCCACAGCGATGTGGCGACGATCTTCGCTGTGCCTTCGCCGTCGGAGATCAGTTCGACATGGCCGTAGGCCGGCAGAAAGCGCATGCCTGCGCCATCGATATCGGCGGCGGCGACAATGCGTTCTGCGTGACCATAATAGTTGATGACCCTGGCGCCGAGCTTGCGCCGTGCCAGCGCCGCGGTGTCGTCGGCGAGCATCTCCGATGAGGCAAACACGAGTGGCATCTGCGGGGCATCTTCGCCGAGCAGGTTGAGGAGGTTTGCCAAGGATGAGGGGTAGCAGAACAGGGCATCGGGCGCGTAATCGCGCAGGGCCTGCGTATAAGATTCAATCGAGGCAGCGCTGAGATGGTGCGCCGAGAAGATGCGCTTGCGTGGACCTTCATCGATCCAGAACGGCGGCGTCGTATCCGACGGCGGCTTGATCGAATCGCCGCGCAGGACGGCGACGCGCGCAGACGCGAGATCGATGCCGGCCTTGAGGCAGAGCGTATCGAGCGTCGCCTGTTCGAAAGCCACGCCGTTCTGGTTGCGCGCCACCCGCATGGGCTGGCCGGTGGTGCCGCCGGTCGCGCCAGGTGATTTCGGGAAGAGACCGGGGGTGACGAGCGTGTTCTCTCGCCCCATCAGATCGGGTTTCATCAGGATCGGCCAATCGCCGAGATCATCGCTTTGGGGAGCGTTGCGATAGGCGGGCAGCTTGCGTGCCGCGGCCAAAGTCTTCTTCAGTTGCGCGTCGGCCCATGCGGCGCGCTGCGTATCGGAAAGCCCGTCGACCAGGGCGATCGTGCGCTTTGCCGCATCGTACAAGCCCGGCGGCCGCCTCAGGAGACGGTCGGTAAGGGCGGTGTGTTTGAGCTTGTCGATGAATGTCATGGCGTCACGAAATCGCGCGCAGGGCGCGGACATTGTGTTCGAGGAGATAGAAGGCCCAGAGCTTGTCGGGGATATTGGCGCGGCCGCTGAGGTGCCATTCGACCAGCTTGTCGAGCGCGCCTTCCTTGAAGAATTCGCGCTGCCAGGTGTTGGCCAGCGCATCCTGCAGACGCTCCTTCAGCGAGGTGCGGAACCAGCGCGACAGCGGCAGATCGAAGCCGACCTTGCGGCGATCGATGCAAGAGGCCGGGATGTGGCGGCGCGCCAGCTTGCGCAGCAGCACCTTCTGGGAGAAGCCGGAAATGAGATGGCGTTCTTCCAGGCTGGCGGCGAAATCCGCCACGGCCCTGGTCACGAAAGGCACGCGCGCCTCGACAGAAGCATGCATGGTGGCGCGATCCGCCGCCGTCAGCATGTCGTCGGGCAGGCGGTAGTCCTGATCGAGCAGCAGCGCTTCGTTGAGGGTGTTGGCAAAGGGAGCCTCGCCGACCGGGACAGCAAAGAGTTCCCGCGCGAGCCAGGGCTCGACGATCATGCTCGAGCCGTGGAAGGTGCAATCGCCGGTCGCGAGTTTCGCGGCATGGATGAGCCGGGTGCGGTGCGGGGCGAACCGCTCGATGCCGTCGGCGATAGAGGGGAAGAAGCGCGCCGCCGGATTGAGCTTCTTGGCCATGGCGAAGCGCCATTGCTGGTGATAGCCGCCGAAGAACTCATCGGCGCCTTCACCTGCCAGCAGGACCTTGTAGCCGGCCTCGCGGGCAAAGCGTGAGAGCGCATAGAGCAGAACCGTCGACGGATTGGCGACGGCGTCGTCCATGATCAGTGGCCAGTCGGTGATGAGATCGATGAACTCGTCGTCCTCGCAATACATGACGTGATGCTTGAGGCCGTAGCGTTGGGCAACGGCGGCCGCATGCTGGCTCTCGTCATAGGCTTTATCCCTGAAGCCGATGGTGAAGGCGGAGAGATGATCGGTATGGCGCGCGGCGAAGGCGGTCATCAGGCCGGAGTCGATGCCGCCGGACAGGAGGGCTGCCACCGGCACATCGGAGATGAGGTGACGCTTGACGGACTCGTCGAGGATTTTCTCGAGCGCGTCGATGAGGTCTTCCTCGGAGCCGGGCAGGGATTCGATCTTGCGAGGCAGCGCCCATTTCACCGTTTCGACCGCCCAAGTGTCGAGATCGAGGATGAAGGCGTAGCCCGGCGCAACCTCGATGACATCCTTGAAGATGGTGTTGGACGAGCGCATGCCGCGCGAGGTGTAATATTCGACCAGCGAATCCGGATTGATCTCCTTGCGCGACAGGGCCATCAGTGGCGCCAGCGTCGAGGCGAAGGCGAAACTCGTGTCGTCCTTGTAGATATAGACCGGCTTGATGCCGAACTGGTCGCGGGCGATGACGAGCTTCCTGCCCTTCTGGTCGAGATAGCCGAAGCCGAACATGCCCTCGGTCTTGTTCAGGAAGGAGAGGCCTTCGCGGCCGAGACCCTTGAGCAGCACTTCGGTATCGGATGAGGTGCGGTAGCTCTCGCCGGACAGGCGGATGTCGTGGTAATTGTAGATCTCGCCGTTGAAGACCAGCGCGCCATTGTCGTCGGACATCGGCTGCACGCCGCCGGTGAGGTCGATGATCGATAGGCGTGTGTGGATCAGGTCGACTTCGACATTGGGTGTTGGGTGATAGGTGATGCGGTTCTGGGCGTCGGGACCGCGGCGCGCCAGATGTTTCAGCGACAATTCGACGAAGCGATCACGCAAGTGCGGCTTGGGCTGGCGCAGCGCAATTCCTGCAATTCCACACATGTCACATGGTCCCGTCTTAAGCTTTTGTTAACCAGGCGACACGCTGGATTTGCAGGCCGGTAGGGCAGGTTGTGCCCCATCAAGCCTTCAATCACGCCAGTACCTGTTACGTGCTCCCGGTTCGTCTGTGCCAATCTGGCACAGCGCCGGTCGCTCAATTTCGTTGCTTCAAAGGTTGTGCCATACGTCTCATTTACAGAATGCTTCTACGATCTCCGAAGGTCGCCCTTATCGGGCTCGAATTTGGGCGAAGCGGGAATGTTGAATCGCATTCAATGGTATGGCGCGCGACTTGCCGCCATGAGTGCGCCGGAAATTGCGCATCGCGTTGCTGAACTCTCAAGGAAATCCCGATTTCGCAATGAAAAGCGCGGTTGGAATGCCGTTGATTTAGGCAGCGGCGGATCGTTTACCAAGCTCGGGGATTTGCTGGCGCGGTTGCGTTCGGTGCCGCTGGATTGCGGCGCTGTGTTCGATGCGAAGAGCTATCTGGGCCGCAAATGGCCGGCTGCCCGTTTCGATGAAGCCGGTCGCAATGCGATCCTGCCGCACACCGGCTTGTGGCGGTTCGATCCGGTTTCGGGCAAGGCCTGGCCCGGCGCGGAAAAAGCCGGCTTCGACATCGAAGTGCGGATGACGAGCGCAACCCCGGACGCTCAATATCGCTATGGCGACGTGAAATATGTCTGGGAGCCGGCGCGGCTTCAGGTATTGCACTGGCTGTCCGTTGAAGCTGCTCATGGGTCGGAGCTTGCCTATGCAACGGCGATGACCTGGGTCCGCTCATGGATGGACAGCAATCCGCCGTGGCGTGGCGTGCACTGGATATCGGGCATCGAGATCGCTTTGCGGATCGTCTCGGTGACTTTGCTGATCGCCGCGCGCAACAACAGCGGCATGAGCGACGAAGACCAAAAGCGTCTGCACCTCTTCGTCATGGCGCATGCGTCCTGGCTGGCGCAGTTCCCGTCGCGCTATTCGTCTGCCAACAATCACCGCGTCGCTGAAGGGCTGGGCCTGTTTCTGGCGGGGCTGATCCTGCCAGCCTCAACCCAGCAGGCCGATTTCGAGACGGAAGGTCGTCACATTCTGGAGCAGGAGGCCTTGCTGCAAATCTATCCGGACGGGGTCGGTGCGGAACAGTCGCCGACCTATCAGGCGTTCACGATGGAGCTGATTGCGTTCGGCCAGTTGGTGGCGCGCGGCGCCGGGAAACCGTTGACGCGCAATGTCGATGGCCGGCTGCGCGCCGGGGCGCACTTTCTCGCAGCGCTACAGGATGGTGAGGGGCGGGTTCCTGCGATCGGCGATGACGATGAGGGGCGGGCCATCACCTGTCCCGGCGTCGCCGAGCCGCTTTACGTGGCTTCCGTCATTCAATCGATCATGGGGCTGCTCGGCGAGCCGGGCCGGTCACCCAAAAGCCCTTCATACCTGCGCGAATTTCTCTTTCACGCACCGAATGCGGCGGAAGGGAGCATGCCGGATAAGGCCGTCGTGCAGGTCTTCGATGATGGCGGATATTCGGTCGTCAATGACCATGCAGCCGATCGGCGCTATCAACTCGTGTTCGATCATGGACCGTTGGGATATCTCTCGCTCGCCGCTCATGGGCATGCCGATGCACTCTCCATCTGGCTGAATGTCGATGATCGGCCGGTCTTCATCGATGCAGGCACTTGGCTCTATCATTCAGGTCGTGCCGCCCGTCGCGAGCTGCGCCGGTCCTTCGTTCACAACACCCTGTCGCTGCCGGCACAGTCGCAGAGCGAGCCGTCGAGCGCTTTTTCCTGGGCCAATAAGGCATCGTCGCGATTGCTTGGACGTTCGATTTCGAGCGGCGGCTGGATGCTCGAAGGCGAGCATGACGGCTTCGTCAAGCGGGCGGGCGTTCGCCATGTGCGGCGCATCGAACGGCGCGGCGACGGATTTTCGATCCAGGACCGACTGGCCGGCGCGGATCGTGCGATGTCTTGCGAGATCGCCTTCCTGATCGCGCCGCATCTCTCGGTCGACCTTGAAGACACGCGCGGCGCCGTTCTGCATGATGAGAGCGGAGAGCCGGTGCTGCGCCTGGTGGGTGTGCCGCAATTGAATTGCCGGGTCGAGAAGGGCGATTTTCAGTCCTATCGCGGTGTCTACTCGCCCTCATTCGGCGAATTGGCGGCGACGAGCCAGTTGATCTTTTCAGGCACGATTGATGCGGCCGGATGCGAGATCGTTTGTACGTTTCCATCGCGCACGGTGCAGGCATGAGCGCTGCTATGGAAACACCGTCGAAGGGCCGCCTTCTGATCGTCACGCCGGTCGGCATCGAGGGGCAGGGCGGGATCGATCGCCTGCTCGTCTATTTTCTCGACTGGGTGCGGGCGAACAACATCCCCCTGACGATGGATCATGTGGGCGCGCGCGGCGAGTGGAAGGGGCCGTGGTGGGTGCTGCATTTCCTCGGCGCGACGGCCAGGTTCATCTGGCTGCTGCTCACCCGGAAATATGCGCTGATCCATATCCACGTCTCGACGGACGGCAGCGCCTTGCGCAAGGTCGTGCTCGGCAAGATCGCCAGAGTGTTCGGCACGCCTTACATCATCCACTTCCACGGCATGGTCAGCGCGGATGCGATCAAAAACAATCCGCCGTGGTTGCGTGCGCTCGGCGTGCTGGCGCGGGATGCCGCCAAAGTGATCGTTCTGGGCGAGGCGTTTCGCGGTCCGTTCCGGGATGTGCTGGGCGTTGCCGATGAACGCATTGCGGTCATTCACAATGGCGTTCCTGACATCCGCGGCGATGCGGCGATCCCGCGCCTGCCTGCTGAAGGACTTTCGCTGCTGTTCTGCGGTGAAGTCGGCAACCGCAAGGGTGTCGATCTTCTGATCGCGGCATTGGCGCAGATGCAGGGCCAGCAATCATCGTGGACCTGTACGATCGCCGGCAACGGGTCCATGGAGCCGTATCGCGAGACGATGACGCAGGCGGGGATCGCGGATCGCTTCAGGATCACCGGCTGGCTGTCCCTGCCGGAGGTTCATAAGCTGATGCGGGCGGCCGATGTGGTGGTGCTGCCTTCCCGCGCCGAGGCGCTGCCGCTGTCGCTGATCGAGGGCGCCGCGGCGGGCAATGCGCTTGTGGCAACCGATGTCGGGGCCGTGCGCGATGTCATCAATGATGATGTCAACGGCATCGTGGTGCGGCATGACGCCGGTGATATCGCGAACGCCTTGCAGCGTTTGATGGCCGATCGCGTGGCTCTTGCTCGGGTGCAGTCGGCTTCGCGCGTGCTTTATGAAGAGAAGTTCACTGTACCGGTCTTTGCACGGAACATTCTGGAAATCTATCGCAGTTTCGGTGTTCCATAAGGCATAAGGGCCCTCATCCGACCCTTGCTGCGCAAGGGCCACCTTCTCCCGTAAACGGGAGAAGGGCGCGCGCAGCGGAGTTAACCCTTGGGCTGGAGCTTGTCGATCCCAGGCAAGGTCAGCCCTAGCGCGTGCACCGTACCCTCGTGCAACGCCGGCCTGTTCTTCTCCTCGACGAGCCCCATGCTGGTGTCATTGATGTCCCACAATGACCAGGCGAAGCCGCGGCGTTCGGCGGCGGTTCTGACGGCGCGCATCCATGCCTCGCGGTAATTTGCGCGCGCCCCGGAGAGAGCTGAGCTGTCGCGCATGACGCCGAATTCGCCGACATAGATCCTGTCGGGTGGCACATTGTTCTTTTCCGCCCAGGCGACGACCTTTGAGAAGTCCTGCTGGATCGACTTTTCACTGTAGTCGGCCTTCACATAGGCATCGACGGCCGCAAACGCCTGCTGCTTGAGTTTGGAACGATCCGGGTCAGGCGGCGCGCGGTCGGTGTCGATCCTGGCGGCGATGAGATCGCGCGTGGGCTGAAGGTGCGTCTCCGCTGCCGGCCAGGCGATGCCGGCCAGATAGCGGTAGTAGAGCATGTTGGACTGCGACGTGACGACGCCCTGGTGGGTGAACGTATGCGGGTCGTAATAGTGGAACGACCAATAGATGTTCGGATCGTCGAAGGCAGAGCCGTCGATATATTGCAGGCCGAGAATGCCGCCGCCGCAGGCTCCCGTCAGGATCACCGGCAGGGTCGCATTTTCCTTGCGGACGGCAGCCAGAAAGATCGACTGCATTTTCTGCCAGCGCGCGGCGCTTCCTGCATCATAGCCATAAGGCGGCTCGTTCATCATTTCGAGGATGATGCGCGTTTCTCCGCTCGCCTTCACCGCGCGGGCGACGCTGGCGAGCATGTTCGTATAGGCGTGAAACTGCTCGCTCGTCTGATCTGCGACGATGCGCTCGGGGGCGAAGCGGGCGATCTGCTGGGTCGGATGAAAATCGATGATGACATTGAAGTCCGCGGCGATCAGCTCGCGGCAGCGGCGTAGCAGGACGTCGTTCACCTGCTCCAACTGCTCGAGCGTTGCCTGTAGGAATGGCCCTGGATCAACCGTCATGCGGATATGATCGAGGCCGCTCTGGCGGAAAGCCCGCAGCATGGCCGGATCGACAGCGAAATGCTGGGCGGCGAAGGGCGGCCACGCATAGCGCGCCGGATTGGCAGGATCGAGATCGGCCCAGTTCATCATCGTATGAATGGAGCCGCCACGGCGCAGAATGCCAGGCCCGAAAAGTGGGCGAGCCACGGCTTCGGTGCCGTCCATATAGCGCGAGCCCGCCAGATAGGCGCCACCGCCGGCCAGCGCCACGGAGCCCAGGACGAGTGCGCGGCGCGTCAGGGTTGCGGCAGGGCGCTTGGAGTCTCGGCGTTTGGGGAATGGGCGTTTGCTGCTCATGTCTGAATCCTGAAACCGGCCAGCCTGTGCCAATTTGAGACAGAGGGGAGGCATGTTTTGCGTGCTGACTGGCAGGAGCAAGAAGCGTGCTTGGGCGAGTTTCTTAAGTAATCGCATTTTCTTCACGCGAACCGGTATCCACTTCGCTCGAAAATGCTTTGCTCAACGGCTGGCAGTTGGATCCGCGAGTGCCGCTTCCTGCAGGACGCTGACGTGTTTCGAACGGCTGAAGCGGCTCATCAGCAGATAGATCAGCGGCGTCGAATAGAACGTCAGGATCTGCGACAGGATCAGGCCGCCGACAATGGCGATGCCGAGCGGCCGGCGCAGCTCGGCGCCGGGGCCGTGGCCCAGCGCCAATGGCAGCGCGCCGAGCATGGCGGCCATGGTCGTCATGAGGATGGGGCGGAAGCGCTCGCGGCAGGCCTCGATGACGGCGTCGCGCGGCGCGAGCTGGCGCGCCCGCTCGGCGGCGATGGCGAAGTCAACCATCATGATGCCGTTCTTCTTGACGATGCCGATGAGCATGATGATGGCGATGAAGGCCACCAGAGAAAGTTCCGTGCCGGTGAGATTGAGGGCGATCAAGGCGCCGAGACCGGCCGAGGGCAGGGTCGAGATGATCGTGAGCGGATGGATCAGGCTTTCATAGAGAATGCCGAGAATGATGTAGACGGAGACCAGCGCCGCGACGATGAGCCAGATCTGGTTCTGGTTGTTGTCGCGGAAGGCCTTGGCGTCACCGGCGAAATCGGCGGTGATGACATCAGGCAGATGCAGCTCTCCGATCGCGGCGCGCAGCGCCTGCGACCCCTCGTCGATGCTGATGCCGGGTGCAAGGTCGTAGGTGAAAGTGATCGCCGGGAAAGGTCCCTGGTGATTGACGGAGAGAACGGCGGCGCCACGCTCGATCCTGGCGACCGTCGACAAGGGAACCTGAATGCCGCCCGTGCCCGGCACGTAGATGTCAGTCAGATCCTCGGGCTGGCGCTGGCGCGAGGGCGAGATCTCAAGAATGACCTTGTACTGGTTGCGCTCGGTATAGATGGTCGATATCTGCCGCTGGCTGAAAGCGTTCGATAGGGCATTGTCGATGTCGACAATCCGGATGCCGAGGCGGGATGCGGCATTGCGATCGATGACGACGTTGGCCTGAAGGCCACCCTGTTGACGATCGCTGGCGACATCGACGAGCTGGGGCACGCGGCGCAGGCGCGACAGCACGATATCGGCCTGGGCGACGAGGGTCTGAAAATCACTGCTCGTCAAAGTGAACTGATAGGGAGAACGTCCGGCGCGGCCGCCGACGTTCACGTCCTGCATGGCCCTCAGATAAGAATCGATGCCGACAATCCGCGCCAGCTTCGGCCGCAACCTTGCGATGACATCGGCCGATGATGCCCTGTCCGGACCGCTGGTCTTCAAAGCGACGTTGAGGCGGCCGGAATTGACCGCGCTGCCGTTGCCGATGAAAGACGCCAGAGACTCCACGGCGGGGTCCGCCATGATGGTATCGGCGACCTTCTGCTGCAGGATGAGCGTTGCTTCATAGGAGCTGTCCTGGGACGCCTCGGTCCAGCCGCCCAGAAGTCCTGTATCGTCCTGCGCCAGCCAGCCCTTCGGGGTCGACCGGTAGAGCTGCACCGTCAGCGCGATCGTCAGCAGGAAAAGCACCAGGCCGAGCCGGGGAAACCGCAAGGTGACGCGAAGCGAAGCGATATAGGCCTCGGTGAGGCGGTTGAACAAACCGTCCATCATCTCATCGAGCCTGTTGCGCTTGCCTGTGTCCTTGGACATGAAATGGCCGCAGATCATCGGCGTGACGGTGAGCGAAACGATCATCGAAATGATGATGGCGAATGACAGTGTCATCGAGAATTCGCGGAACAGCCGGCCGGGAATGCCGCCCATGAATAGGAGCGGAATGAAGGCTGCAATGAGCGAGACGCTGATCGAGACCACGGTGAAGCCGATCTGCCGCGTGCCGGTGAGGGCTGCCTCCAGGCGTCCGATGCCCTGTTCCATATTGCGATGAATGTTCTCGATCATCACGATCGCATCATCGACGACAAAGCCGACAGCGACCGTGATCGCCATCAGCGACAGATTGTCGATCGAATATCCGGCAATCCACATGACGCCGAATGTGCCCGATAGCGACAGCGGTACGGCGATGGCTGCCGCCGCGGTCGAGGAAACACGACGCAGGAAGAGAAACACGACCATCGTCACCAGGCCGATGGAAATGGCGAGCGTCTTCTGCAGGTCGAGGATCGAGGCGCGGATGGTGGTCGAGCGATCCGACATGATGGAAAAATCGACACCGGCCGGCATCCACTTGCGCAGTTCGGGGATGATGTTCTTCACCCCATCGATCGTTTCGATGATATTGGCGGAGGCCTCCTTGGTGACATTGAGAATGACGGCCGGCTTGCCGTTGTACCATCCGGCCGTGCGGCTGTTCCTTGTGCCTGGAATAATGGAGGCGATATCGCCAAGACGGATGATCTTGCCGTCTTTGACGGCGACGACAACGTTTTGATAGTCCGTGCTGGAATTGAGCTGGCCGTCGATCCCGATGGTTTCCGCGCTGCCGTCGTGATCGAACGCGCCGACCGGCGAGATGAAGGATGAATTGACGACAGCGGTGCGCACATCTTCAAGGCCAACGCCCATGGCGGCAATCCGGGCCGGATCGACGCGGACACGAATGGCAGGCTGTTCGGCGCCGCTGACGGTGACTTCGCCGACACCGCGCACCTGCGCGATGCGCTGGGCAATCAGCGTGTCGGCGATGTCGTAGAGCGCCGAGGGCGCCAGATTGTCCGAGGTCATGGCCAGGATCATGACCGGGCGCGATGCGGGATTGAACTTCCGCAAGCGGGGAAAAGCCGGCAGATCGCTCGGCAGATCGGGGACAGCGACGTTGAGCGCAGCCTGTACGTCGCGAGCGGCGCTCTCCACCTTGCGTGTCAGATCGAACTGCATGATGATGATGGACTGGCCGAGAAAGCTCGACGACGTCATTTCGGTGACGCCGGAGATCGATCCGAGTGCGCGCTCGAGGGGGGCGGCGACGCTGGCGGCCATCGTTTCCGGATCGGCGCCCGGCCGCCCTGCCGTCACCACGATGGTTGGAAATTCGACGGATGGCATGCTCGCCACCGGCAGAAACGGATAGGCCACCAGCCCGGCAAACATCAGGGCCGCCGCGAGCAGCGCGGTTCCGATCGGCCTGAGGATGAAAACCGAGGAGGGATTGGTCATTCGCCAGCCTCGCCTGCGCGCGGTTTCAGCTCGCTGGCGCGGGCTTCGGCGAGGGTTGCTTCCGTGCTGAGCTTGCGGCCGCCGCCGAGGCGCAGCCGGATGCGCTCGACGGCGAGATAGATGACCGGCGTCGTATAGAGCGTCAGCAACTGGCTGACGAGCAGTCCGCCGATGATCGTCACGCCGAGCGGAATGCGCAGTTCACTGCCGATGCCGGTGCCGAAGGCGAGCGGAACCGCGCCGAGCAATGCCGCCAGGGTCGTCATCATGATCGGGCGGAAGCGCAGATGACAGGCACGCACGATGGCGTCGAACGGCGACAGGTTGTCGTTCCGCTCGGCGGCAATGGCGAAGTCGATCATCATGATCGCGTTCTTCTTGACGATGCCCATGAGCAGGATGATGCCGATCAGCGCGATGATCGACAGGTCCTGTCCCGTCAGTTGCAAGGCGAGCAGGCCGCCGACGCCGGCTGACGGCAGGGTCGTGAGAATGGTGAACGGATGGGCGAGGCTTTCATAAAGGACGCCGAGAACGATGTAGATGGAGACAATGGCTGCGAGAATGAGCCAGGGCTGGTTCTTGAGCGAAGCCTGGAACTCGGACGCGTCGGCGTGGAAGTTCGCGGAAATGTTTCCGGGCATGCCGATACGTTGTTGCGCGGCGGAGATGGCGGTCACGGCATCGCCGAGCGAGGCGCCCGGCCGCAGATTGAAGCTGATGGTGATTGCCGGGAACTGATCCTGGTGGGCGACGACGAGCGGCGCCGTGGTGCGCACAAGACGCGTGAAACTGTCGAGCGGCACCTGAACGCCTCCGGTGCCCGAGACATAGAGCTTGGACAGGGACGACGGATCGTTCTGATAAAGCGGTGCCGCCTCCAGAATGACGCGATATTGATTGGTCTGGCTGTAGATCGTCGAAATCTGGCGCTGGCCAAAGGCGCTGTTCAGAGTGTCGGCGATGGACTGGATCGAAATGCCGAGCCGGCCGGCTTTCTCGCGATCGATGTCAACAAAGGCGCGCAGGCCGCCGTCCTGGCTCTCGTTGGCGACATTGCGCAGTATCGGCTCCTTCAACATCTCCTCGAGAAGCCGGTCGCTCCATTGGGTGACTTCGGCAGGGTCCGCGCCTGAGAGTGTGTACTGATATTGCGAGCGGCTGTTGCGCGTCGAAATCAGAATGTCCTGCACCGGCTCAAGATAGAGGTTCGCGCCGGGAATGGCGGCTGCCGTTGCGCGCAGACGGTCGGCGATCTGTGTCGCGGTCGCCGTGCGTTCCTCGCGGGGGCGCAGGACGATGGTCAAGCGGCCGGTGTTGGCCGTGGCGTTCAGCGGGCCGATGCCGAGCACCGAGACGACGCTGGCGACATCGCCATCGTCGCGCAGCCGGCGCGCGACCTTCTCCTGCAGATCCGTCATCTCCTTGAACGAAACGTCGGGCGAGGCTTCCAGCACGGCGCTGATGAGGCCGGTGTCCTGATCGGGCAGGAAGCCCTTTGGGCTGACGATGTAGAGATGGATCGTGAAGGCCAAAGTCACGATGGTCAACAGGATCATCAGGCCCTGGCGTTTCAACGCCCAGTCGAGCGTCACTTCATAGGCGCGGGCCATGCGTTCGATCGGATATTCGGCGAAGCGCGCCAGCCAGTTCTCGCGTTTGTGTTCGCCTTCTCCGATACCGGCGGCCAGGAGTTTTGCCGACAGCATCGGCGTCACGGTGAGCGAGATGATGGCGGAGGCGACGACGGCAATGGTCAATGTCAGCGCGAATTCGCGGAACATGCGCCCGACGAGGCCGGTCATGAAGAGGAGCGGGATAAAAACGGCGATCAGGGAGAAGGTCAGCGAGACGACCGTGAAGCCGATCTCGCGCGCGCCGTCGAGAGCAGCGTCGAGCCTGTTCTTGCCCTTCTCCAGATTGCGCACGATGTTTTCGATCATGACGATGGCGTCGTCGACGACAAAGCCGGTGCCGACCGTCAGCGCCATGAGCGACAGGTTGTCCAGGCTGAAGCCGGCCAGATAGACGATGGCGAAGGTGGCGATAATGGACAGCGGCAGGGTGATCGCCGCGACGATGGTGGCGCGCAGCGAGCGCAGGAACAGCAAGACGACCAGGACGACGAGGATGACGCTGAGAACAAGCGTGAATTCTACCTCGTCGACAGAGGCGCGGATGGTGTGCGTGCGGTCCTGGACGACCTCGAGCTTGATGTTCGCCGGGATGAGGCGTTGCAGGCGCGGCAGTTCCTGGCGGATACGGTCCGCCGTCTGGATGATGTTGGCGCCAGGCTGCTTCTGGACATCGAGAATGACCGCCTGCCGGCCGTTGTACCAGCCGCCAACACGCACGTTCTCGAGCCCGTCTGCCACTTCGGCGACGTCGCGCAGCATGACGGAAACATTGTTGCGCGAGGCGACGACGATATTGCGATAGGCCTCCGCCAGCGCGATCTGATCGTTCGCCGAGATGATCCACGCCTGATGCGTGCCATCGAGCGTGCCCTTCGAGCCCGCGACATTGGAGGCGACGATGGCGAGGCGCAGGTCGTCGATGCCGATCTTGTAGGCGGCGAGGCGGGCGAGGTCGGCGCGGATGCGCACGGCGGGGCGAATGCCGCCCTGGATGGTGACATGCCCGACGCCGGTGATCTCGGAGAGGCGCGGCGAGATCAGCGTGTCGGACAGGTCGCTCATGGCGCGCAGTTCCGCGTTCTCGGAAATGAGCGCGATGGAGACGATCGGCGCATCCGCCGGGTTCACCTTCGAATAGGTGGGCGGATAAGGCAGGGTTTTCGGCAACAGTGCCGACGAGGCGGAGATCGCCGATTGCACATCCTGCGATGCGGCGTCGATGTCGCGGTCGAGATCGAACTGCAGGGTGATCTGGCTGAGGCCGAACGATGACTGCGACGACATCGAGACCAGCGAAGGAATCTGCCCCAGCAGGCGTTCCAGCGGTGCTGTGACGGTCGAGGCCATCGTCTCGGGATTGGCGCCCGGCAATTGCGTCTTGACCAGGATGGTCGGGAAGTCGACCTGCGGCAGAGACGACACCGGCAGGCGCAGATAGCCGAGGATACCGCACAGCAAAATCGCCACCGCCATCAGGCTGGTTGCGATGGGCCGCAGGATGAAGGGCGAGGAAATGTTCATGTCGCCGCTTCGCTCATGTTGTCACCCCCGGCGGCCGCCGCCGCGCCGTCGTTGCGGCGCCTCTTCAGCGGCAGGGGTGGGTTTCACCTCGTCGTCCATAGTGGGCGCGACCTTCGCCTGATCGGTCAGGCGGCCGAAACCGGTGATGACGACTCTCGCGCCGACGCTGACGCCGCTGTCGATGACGGCTGTCTTCTCATCCTGCCGGCCGACGGTGACGTCCGTCAGTTTGACGGTGTTGTCGTCGTGCAGAACATAGACATAAGCGCCGCGCGGTCCGCGCTGGATGGCGGCCGGAGGCACGACGGTCGCATTGCGCAGCACATCGATATAGGCGCGCACGTTGACGAACTGGCCCGGCCACAGTTTCAGATCGCCATTGGCGAATTGCGCCTTGATGCGGACGGTGCCGGTCGTCTGGTCGACCTGGTTGTCGACGACTTCCACCGTGCCGGTTTCGATCAGGGTCGTATTGTCGGCATCGAGCGCCTGGACGGCGATCTTGGCGCGCGCCTGCGAGGCGTTGAGCGCGCGCAGCCGCTGTTGCGGCAGATTGAAGATCACGGTCAGCGGCCGCACCTGGGTGATGGTGACGATGCCGGTCTGGGATGAGGATTGGACCAGATTGCCGAGATCGACCAGGCGGATGCCAGTGCGCCCGTCGATGGGCGCGCGGATGGTGGTGTAATCGAGAGTGACCTTGGCACTGTCGATCAGCGCCTGGTCGACGCGGACCTGGGCTTCGAGTTGGGCCACGGTGGAGCGTTGCGTGTCGGCCTGTTGTTTCGAGCCGTAGTTGGTTTGCGCCAGCCTGACGTAACGATCGAGATCAAGGCGGGCATTCTGCAACAGGGCTTCGTCCTGCGCCTTCTTCGCCACCGCCTGATCGTACTGCGCCTTGTAGGTGCGGGGATCGATGCGGGCGATCACATCGCCGGTCTTGACGTCCTGACCTTCGCGAAAGGTCATTTCAATGATGGTGCCGTCGACCTGCGGGCGCACGGTGACGGTGTTGAGCGCCTGCACGGTGCCGACGGCATCGGCCGTCACCTGCACATCCTGATTGCGGACGCGTGAGACGATAACGGGAATTGGCGGCTGGCCGCCGCGCCCGCCTGGGCCGCCGCTTGCCTCGGTCGCCGCACGTTGCGGCAACCAGGCGCCACCGACTGTGTTCGGCAAGGTGATCCAGCGCGTGTAATGGGCGTAGACGAGGGCTGCAACGATGAGCCCCGCCAGGACGAGGAACTTTTTCATGGCTGCTCCTGCGAGACGGCTGCCGGCAGGAGAGAAAGAACGGGCGCCATCCGGGTGAGCGCCGTCTGGCCGGTCGCCACCTCGTCAGATGTCTTGCGTCCTTCATAGATCATCGGGTCGCTATACTCTCGGGTAAAACCGCCACCCAGCGCCTGATAGAGGCTGACGATTGCAAGCAGCCGTTGATAGCGCACGAGCGTCAGGGCATCCTGAGCGGCAAACAGTGTCGTCTGTGTGTTGAGCAGGGTCACGACATCGATGATGCCTTCGCGCAGACGCTGCTCGGTGATCTGGTAGGCGCGCCGTGCGGTTTCCACGGCGACGGCCTGTGCCCGTTCCTGCTCCGCATATTTGCGGATGCCGATCAGCGCGTTCTCGACATCGGACATGGCGGTGATGATCGACTTGCGGTAATCGGCGAGCAGTTCGTTGCGGCTGCCACGCGCGGCGTCGAGCTGGCCCTGCAGATTGCCGCCGTCGAAAATCGGCTGGGCTACGCTGGCTGCGGCTGACAATGCGATGGCATCGGGACGCAACAGATTGCGCAGGGCGATACTGGAGAGGCCGCCACTGCCGGTCAACGTGATGTTCGGCAGGAAGGCGGCGCGGGCGGCGACGATGTTCGCCTCCGCTGCGGCGAGACGGGCTTCATTGCTGGCGATATCGGGCCGGCGCAAAAGCAGTTGCGCCGGCAGGCCGGGCCGCACATTGGGCAGAGCCAGAGCGCGCAGCCTGCCGCCCTTGATCGTGACGCTTTCAGGCGTGCGGCCGACCAGCACCGCGACGAGATTCTTCTGCTGCAGCATCTGGCGTTCGAGGACCGGAATATTGACGCGCAGATTGGCGATCACTGTTTCCTGCTGGGCGACGTCGAGCGCGGTGGCGGTGCCGACGTCGACCCGGCCACGAATGGCGCCGAGTACGTTCTCGGCAGCGCGGATGTTCTCGCGGGCAATCTGCAGGCGATCCTGGGCGACCAGCACCTGGAAGTAAGTGTTGGCGAGGCTGGCGAGCATGGCGACCGCCGCGGTGTCATAGTCGAAATGGCTGGCAGCGAGCCCAAGGCGGCCGGCTTCCGCCAGCGATTGGTTGCGGCCCCAGAAGTCGAGCACGTAACTGGCCGAAAGGCCGGCGTCGAAACGATTGCTGACTGACGAGGTAAAGGGTGCGGTCTTCGAGCGCGCGGTGCCGGGCGAGAGCGTGCGCGAGGCGTCGCCGGTGCCGCTCAATTGGGGATAAAGTCCGGCGGCGGCGATGCGCATCTGCGCATCCGCCTGGGCGAATCGCGCCAGCGCCGCCGCGAGATCGAAATTGCCGTCGAGCGCCTGCCGGGCTAGTGAGGTCAGTTCCGAAGATCCGAAGGCCGAAAACCAGTCTTGCGCGATGGCTGCCGCAGGGCGCGCGCCATCCGCGCGGAATTTTCCCGCAAGCGGGGGAGCGGCGCCATCGATCCGTTCCGAATCAAGGGCGCAGCCGGTGAAAAGAGGGATTGCCAGAGCGAGCATGAGCCGTGCCGGAGCGCGAGCGCTCCGTTCGCTATAAAATTGGTGGAAACGCAACACCACGCTTGAAACCTGCCGCCTCGGGGCCCGTCAAAAATACGCATCCGCCTCGCCGCGAAGCCCGTCGCGTCGGCGGCTCTCTTCTTACTGGAACATGGAACAGAACGCGATGCCTGGAAGAACGCGGGGAAACTGACGGCGCGGCGGGGTGGAGGCAAGTTACGAATTATTCATGCGATCTCTCTCGTTGCCGACGCTCGCAGCTTTGCTGCGAAGCTCGGTGGAGACGTTCCAAGAAGTTCCACTGTGGTAATTATGTCGTGCTCAGCATAAAATTTTGAGCGTGAGACTGAGCGGCAAGGCGCCTTCTTTCGGCTTAACAATTGCCGACCGGGCTGCGGGTTCTGTCTTCTTTCCACATGCAAAGCCTGCCGAATGGCTTTTCAGATTTATTTCGAATAATTCAAAACTAATCCTGAAGAGGCCGACACTTTAAAACGATAATAAATAGCTTCGATCACGAAAGCGTTGACAGTAAATTGAGAGTCAAAATAGGTCGTTCCGTATCGAAATCCCGAAGCAGGAATCTTTTTGCTTCGTTTGCTGGATACGGAGGCTATCCAAATCAATGAGTGCCACAAACGCGCCATTTTCATTACGTGGTTTTCCTGAAGTTGCCGGAGTTCGGTCAAAAAAGAAGCTTGACGCTCCCGCCCGTGCGGTCACTGCCGCTTGTATTCTCGCCGTCACGCCGGCTTCCGTTGCCATGGCTCAGCAAGATAATTCCGCGCTTCCGGCCGTTACCGTAGATGCGCCGCAGCAGCGGCCGCGTCCGGCTGCCGTCCGGCCCGCAGTCCGTCCTCCGGTCCGCGCTGTCGCCAGGGTGCAGCCGCGCCGGGCGCCGCGTCCGGTCGCGACGCCCGCGCCGGTCATCGCAAATCCGCAGGGCGGCGGCCAATTGCCGATTTTCGCCCAGGAGGCCGACGCCAATCCGTATGCGCAGCCGGGCGTTCCCTACAAGGTCAACCGTCTGGCCTCGCAGAAATTCGCCGAGCCGATCGTCAATCAGCCTCGCACGGTCGTCGTCATTCCCAAGGAAGTCATTCAGGATAAGGGCGCGACCTCTTTGCGCGAGGTCGTGCGCACGACGCCGGGCCTGACGCTTGGCACAGGCGAAGGCGGCAACGCGTTCGGCGACCGCATCTTTATCCGCGGCTTCGACGCCCGCAGCGATATTTTCATCGACGGCGTGCGTGATCCCACGGTCGGCATTCGCGAAGCCTTCAATATCGAGCAGATCGAGATTCTCAAGGGGCCGGCGTCAAGCTTTGCCGGACGCGGCACCGCCGGTGGCGCGCTCAACATCGTCACCAAGAAAGCGCAGACCGATCGTAGTTTCCGCCGCGTCGACGTGACCGTCGGCACTGCCAATACAAAGCGCGCGACCATCGACGTCAACCAGGTCATCACGCCGGAGTGGGCCGTGCGCATCAACGCCATGGGCCAGAAGTCCGGCGTCGCCGGGCGGGACCGCGTCAGAGACGACCGCTACGGCATCGCGCTTGCGACGACGTTCACGCCGAACGACCGGTTGAAGATCACGGCCGACTATACCTACGTCAAGTTTGATGGCCTTCCGGACTGGGGTGTGCCCTATAATCGCGCCGCGCTGATGCCGTGGACGGAGACGGGTGTCCGCCGCAGCAATTACTACGGTCTCGTCAATCGCGACTTCCAGAAGGCGACGCAGAACGTTGGGTCGCTGGCGGCGGAAGTGAAGCTGACGGACTTCGCGACCTTGAACTCCAAGGTTCGCATCGGTCAATCGATTCTGGACTATGTCGCGACGCCGCCGGAATCGGTGGATACCACCAATCCGAATCCGGCATTGTGGACCGTGCGCGGCAATCCGAAGAGCCGTTATCAGGTGACGGACTTCATCACCAACCAGACCGACGTGACGCTGAAATACAATGTCGGCGGCGTGAACAACACCACGGTTGCCGGTGTCGAAGTCTCGCGCGAAACCACCATGCGCGACACCTATGCCGGTCTTGCGTCGGAAGCTTTCCCGTCGCCAACGACAACGACGGGTTCGTATACGTTCAACCTCTGGGATCCCAACAACGACGCGCCGTTCCCCAACAAGCCACGCCGCAACTATACCGGCCCGACGATCGGCATCGACACCAAGTCGGCCTATGTCATTCACAACGCCAACTGGAATGACTTCATCATCGTCAACGCCGGCGTGCGCTATGACGATTACACCGTGCAGCTTCGTCCGGTCACAGGCGCCTGGCTGCAGCGCCACGACGGGCTCGTGAACTACAATGCCGGCGTCTTGGTGAAGCCGTTATCCTATGCCAGCATCTATGCGGCCGTGGCGACGTCTTCCAATCCGGTGGGCGCGGATGTCGATGGCGGCGCCAGCGATTACGGCGGGCTTGTCGCCGGCAACGTCAATGCCGGGCCGGAGCGCAATACGAGCTACGAGCTGGGAACCAAATGGGAGTTCTTCAACCAGAAGCTCCTGGCGACCGCGGCGCTGTTCCAGACTGAAAAGAAGAACGCGCGCGAGACGGTCAACGGCGCGATCGTCGGCTCGGCGGCCTACCGGGTGCGTGGTGTCGAATTTGGCCTCAACGGCAAGATCACCGACGCCTGGAGCATCTACAGCGGCCTGGTGTTGATGGAATCCAAGGTTACCCAGTCGGCGCTTGTCGTAAACCAGGGCAAGCAGCTCGCCAATATCGCGCATCAGTCGTTCAACCTGATGTCGAAATACAGGATCAACCAGATGTTCGAGGTCGGCGGTTCGGCGACCTACATCTCGAAGGTCTATGGCGGCACGCTGGCTGCGACCACGGGCAATGTCCTGCCGCCGGGCTGGCGCTTTGACGTCTTCGCGGAAGCGCATATCACCAAGGACTTTGCTGTGAAAGCCGCGGTCTACAACATCTTCGACAAGAACCTGTACGAAGGTTTCTATCGCAGCAACACGCCGTTCGTTTATATTTCGCCGGGCCGACTGGCGACGATTACGGCGACGTATAAGTTCTGAGTTGCGGAGAGTCTGCTCTTAGCAGGAGCCCTCATCCGACCCTCGCGATGCGAGGGCCACCTTCTCCCGTTGAAGAAACGGGAGAAGGATTCGCTTTACTGAGCCCGCAAGACCTGTTCCATATAGGCTTCGACCCGCGACCATGCACCGCCGGCGCCAAGCGCCTCGCGGTAGGATGCGACGATTTTAGCGGCGACCGGTCCGGCCTTGCTCTTGTTGTCGATGACAGCTGCGGCCTTGTCGCGGGCTTCCTTCACAAAGTCGCTGGGAAAGGGCGTGATCCTGGTGCCGAGCGACGCCAGTTCGACGATGGCCTTGGCGTTCATCTGTTCGGCTTCAGCGAGGCCGGCGGAATGTTCCGCGGCGCAGGCGTTCTCGATGATGCGCTGCAGATCGACCGGCAGTCTGGCGAAGGCTGCGAGCGAGATCAGCGCCTCGGCGGCGCCGTTGGGCTTGTTGAAGCCGGGCATATAATAATACGGCGCGATGCGGTGCAGGCCGAGCGGCAGATCGTTCACGGGCGCCAGAATCTCGACTGCGTCGATGGCGCCTTTCTCCAGCGACGAATAGATGTCTCCGGGCGGAATGTTCTGCGGCGTCGCGCCCATGGCGGCATAGACCTCGCCGCCGATGCCGGAGACGCGGATGCGCAGTCCGGCAATGTCCTTGACGCTTTCGACCGGCTTGCGGAACCAGCCGCCCATGGAGGGGCCGGTATTGCCCGCGAGCAGGCCACGCACGCCGCGCGGCTTGTACAATTCGTCCCAGAGCTGCTGGCCGCCGCGCTGTTCGATCCAGGTCTGATGCGCCAGCGGGCCGAGGCCAAAGGGCGCCGTCGTGAAGAAGCCTGCTCCTGGCAACGCGCCATCCCAGAAGAACGAAGCGGTATGGCCCATCTCGACAGCGCCCGACGAGACGCCGTCGAGCACGCCGAAGGCCGGGACGATCGCGCCGGCGGGGAAGACATCGACTCTCATGCGGCCGCCGCTCATGGTGTTGATGCGATCGGCAAGCCGGTCGGCCGACACACCAGGTCCGGGCAGAGCCTTGGTCCATGATGTCGCCATGCGCCAGATGATGGGTGTCTGCGCGTGCGTGATAGCAGGCGCTGCAACACTTGCGGCTGCGGCCGATGTCGCCAGAAATGCGCGGCGGGTCGATCGAAGCTTCGTCATCAGAATATAATTCTCCATTGTTCCGGCACGCGTCAGCGTAGCGCAGAAATCAGGATCATATCGCATTTTTGAAGCCCGTTCGCGCGCGGAGCGCGAACGGGTTTGTCCAGGTTCTATTGCTTGACGTAGAGCTGGCCGCCCTGGTCGAGGAATTCCTTGCTCTTCTCGGCCATGCCGTCGAGCACAGCCTTCTCGTTTGCGAGCATGGCTTCGGCTTCGACCCGCAGATCCTGCGTGATCTTCATCGAGCAGAATTTCGGGCCGCACATGGAGCAGAAGTGCGCCACTTTATGCGCGTCCTTCGGCAGGGTCTCGTCGTGATAGGCACGCGCCGTATCGGGATCGAGCCCGATGTTGAACTGGTCTTCCCAGCGGAACGAGAAGCGTGCCCGGCTCATGGCGTCATCGCGCAGTTGCGCTGCCGGGTGTCCCTTGGCGAGATCGGCGGCGTGGGCTGCGATGCGATAGGTGATGACGCCGGTCTTCACGTCGTCGCGATCGGGCAGGCCGAGATGTTCCTTCGGCGTGACATAGCAGAGCATTGCCGTGCCGAACCAGCCGATCATGGCCGCGCCGATGCCCGAGGTGATGTGATCGTAGCCCGGTGCAATGTCGGTCGTTAACGGCCCAAGCGTGTAGAAGGGAGTCTCGTGACATTCCTTCAGCTGCTTTTCCATGTTGACTTTGATCTTGTGCATCGGCACGTGGCCGGGGCCTTCGATCATCACCTGGCAGCCCTTCTCCCAGGCGACCTTGGTGAGTTCGCCGAGCGTCTCGAGTTCGCCGAACTGGGCCGCATCGTTGGCGTCGGCGATCGAGCCGGGGCGCAGGCCGTCGCCAAGCGAGAACGACACGTCATACTTGCGCATGATGTCGCAGATTTCGTCGAAGCGCTCGTAGAGGAAGCTTTCGCGATGGCCGGCGAGACACCAGCGCGCCATGATCGAGCCGCCGCGCGAGACGATGCCGGTGACTCTCTTGGCAGTGAGCGGCACATATTTGAGACGTACGCCGGCGTGAATGGTGAAATAATCGACGCCCTGTTCGGCCTGTTCGATGAGCGTGTCCTTGAAGACTTCCCAATCGAGCTTCAGCGGATCGCCATCGACCTTTTCCAGCGCCTGGTAGATCGGCACGGTGCCGATCGGCACCGGCGAATTGCGGACGATCCAGTCGCGGATGTTGTGAATGTTGCGGCCGGTGGAGAGATCCATCACGGTGTCCGCACCCCAGCGGATCGACCAGACCAGCTTTTCGACTTCCTCGGCGACCGAAGAGGTGACGGCGGAGTTGCCGATGTTGGAATTGACCTTCACCAGGAAGTTGCGGCCGATGATCATCGGCTCGAGTTCCTGATGGTTGATGTTGGCCGGGATGATGGCGCGGCCGCGGGCGATTTCATCGCGGACGAATTCCGGCGTCACGAAAGCGGGGATATCGGCGCCGAAGCTCTCGCCGTCAGCCAGCTTTTCCATCGCGCAGCCGAGCATTTTCTCGCGGCCGAGATTCTCGCGGTGAGCGACATAGATCATCTCTTCGGTGATGATGCCGGCGCGGGCGAATTCATATTGCGTGACGTACTTCGCCGCTTCGCCGCTCAGCGGCTGCTGGTTGGCGGGGCAGGCCGGCACCAGTTTGTCGCCGGAGACGCCGCCGTTGTCGACATCCTTGATGGTGCGGCCCTGATAGGCCGAAAAACCGCGGCGATCGAGCCAGGGCTTGCGGATTTTCTTCAGGCCCTTCGACAGGTCGATGCCGATGTCGGTCTCGGTATAGGGGCCGGAGGCGTCGTAAACGCGCAGGCTTTCCTCGTTCGGATCGGTGATGTTGATCTCGCGGAACGGCACCTGAATGTCGGGATGCCCGGCGGGCGAGTAATAGACCTTCTTCGAGCCGGTCAGCGGGCCGGTGGTGACAGTCTCGGGAATGAGCGAGCTGCGTTTGGGTTGAATATTCATAACGTTCCTCCTTACGCGCCGGATCGAGCGCGTGCCGTCGTGCTTTTCGAATCCCGAGGAGGCTATGAGGAGCCGTGCGTCAATAGACCCTTGGCTGCCGCCGTCCCTCCGCTGGTGCAAACCAGATCAGGTTCTAAGGGTGTGATCTCAGCCGCCGGACGATCCGGCAGCACCCCTGGCTATGCATATGCTAGACGGAAAGTCGGGCAGGAGCAAGACGGGGCGGGAACGAGGCGTTTCGGGGCGCATTGATGATCACGCCGGATTGAGGAGCCATGGCCGGCGGGGTGCCCTAGATTGAAGCATGGGCGGAAAGCCTTCAACTCAACGGCGATCGAAAACACCGAAAGGGACACGATCCATGACGATGAAATCCTTGGTTCTTGGGGCGCAGATTCTGGGGGCGCTTGTCGCGTTCAATCTGACCCCTGCGCTGGCGCAGGGCGTCAATGCGATCAACGTCTCCGGCACGGTGAGCAAGATCGACGACACGTCGCTGGCGATCAAACTCGATACCGGTGCGGTGGAGACCTATGCACTGACGCCAAAGCTGGTGGTCCTGCAGAACAAGGCGGCTACCCTCGCTGACATCAAATCGAATGATTTCGTCGCCTCCGCCGCTGTGCCGCATGAAGACGGCAAGCTGCATTCGACGGAACTGCGCATTTTCCCGGAAGCCTTGCGGGGGCTCGGCGAAGGCCAGCGCCCGATGAACGATGCCCGCGGCCAGACGATGACCAATGCGACGGTGACCGGCGCCGCGGTGGTCAACGGCAGCAACAACATCAAGGTGAAATTTCCCGGCGGCGAGTCGGAGCTCATTCTCGATCCCGGCGTTCCGGTGACGCGCATCGATGCGGCAGACAAAAGCCTGGTGAAAAGCGGCGTTAAAATCCGTGCACAGGGTGCGCGCGACGCGGCAGGCGGCCCGGCGATCACGCGGATTACGATTCTGCAGTGAGTTGGTAGGCACACTCATCCGACCCTTGCCGCGCAAGGGCCACCTTCTCCCGCCAGCGGGAGAAGGGCCGCAGCTTCATCCTTCTCCCGTTTCTTTAACGGGAGAAGGTGGCCCTCGCATTGCGAGGGTCGGATGAGGGTTATTGCTTCCCTGTATCTCACCGCTTCCCAACCTTCTCGAACACCAGCCGGTGGATGCTCTTCTTGCCGGTCAGCGGATTGACGATCTCGGGCGTCGAGACATGCAGCTTGTCGCCCTCGATGCGCCAGTAGCGGACCTGTTCCGTGCCGGTCCACAATTCGTTCCAGCTTACGTCAAGCTGATAGGTCACCTTCTCGCCGTCGACTTCGTAGGTGCCGGCATAGGCGATGAGGCTGCGGAACAGGGCTTCAGCTTCGGCAGCCGTGGGCGGATTGGATTGCGGCTTCTTGCGGCTTGAGTCGACCGTCAGATTGACGATGCGGCCATCGGCGGAAAAAGTGATGAAGCCCGATGGCGCAGCCGAAAGGTTGGAGCGTGAAACGCCCGTGCCCACTTCCTCGACCACGCCTGACAATTGCTTCCATGTTCCGATGAGCTGGCTTGCGTCCGTCATGTTCCTCGCCTGAATTTGTTTTCGTTGCGGGAAGCATAGCAGTCTGGAAATCCCGATGCCAGATCGGGAAAATGTCCCCGTCACATATTGGCTCTGGTCAGCAGCGGCGACTTGGGCGATGCTCAGTGCAAATCATGACGCTTCCTGGGAGGAAAGCATGCTGGGCCGTACCCTGAGCCGCGCGTTGGCTCTTGCTCTTATTTGTCTATCCGCACCCGTTCTGGCACAGACTTATCCGAACAGGCCCATTCGTGTCATCCTGCCGGTTCCGCCCGGATCGTTGACGGATGTGATCGCACGACGTATTGCCGCCGACGCGTCGGCGGTGATGGGGCAGACCTGGATCATGGACAACAGGCCCGGCGCCAATTTCGTTCCAGGTGCGGAAGCCTGCCGTCATGCGGCGCCTGACGGCTATACGCTATGTGTGTTCACCACCTCTACCGTGACGTTCAATCCGTTTCTGATCGACAAGCTGCCCTACAATGCGGAGAAGGATTTCATCCCGATCATCAATCTGGGCATGCTGACAGGCGGGCTTGTGGCTTCGCCAAAACTGGGGATAAAGACCATCGACGAGTTGCGCTCGCTGGCGGTCGCCAAGCCGGGGACATTGAATTTCGGTACCTATGGGCCGGCAAGCAGCGCCAATGTCTTCCGGCACTACCTTGAGGACCGCTGGAAGACAAAGATTGTCGAAGTGCCCTACAAGGGGGCCAATGAACTGGTCGCGGCGCTCGTATCGGGCGAAATCCAGATGACGTGGACGGCCCTTGGCAATTGGGCCGACAATCCCAACGACGCCAAAGGCACGATCATGACGCTCGATGCGCTGAAGCGTTCGCCGAAGATTCCAACCGTGCCGATGTATGCGGAAGCCGGTCTCGGCGAATATCCCATCCACACCTGGATGGCCCTGTTCGCACCGGCCGGCGTACCGGAGGCCGTCATCACGCAAGTGAACAAGGCGGTGGCGGACGCCATGTCGAAACCGGCACTGACGAGCTTCCTCGAAGATCAGTTGATCGAACCGATGGTGACGAGCGCGCCGGACTTCGCCGCCTTCGTCGCCAGGGAGCGCGAGCAGACGGGCAAGATTCTCGTCAAATTCAACATTCCAAAGATTCAGTAGCACCCTGTCATCCCCGACGCCTGCGAAGCAGCTATGGGATTCACACAAGTCTGGACATGAGGGACGCGCCTTGTTTAGCGGCCTGGAAGGCGAGCCAGCCTCTGAGCATGACGATGGGGCCTGGTTTTCCGTAATATCCCGTCCATCCGCCAAGGCGCGCACAGACCCAGGCGGCGTAGGCGAGCGAGCCTTTCGGGTGAGGGTTTTTCTGCCGGGCCGTCTTGCCTTCCAGATGTGCCGTATAAGCCTGCAGCAGTGGCGCGTCGCTGGATTCGAACGCGTCGTTCAATGGTCGTTGTGGTGTTTTCGGGGAGGCACCATCGCGGGCATGAACGAGTTGCTGGACGATAACCGCCGCGATAAGGCTCGCCAAGACAAGTGTCTTGCATGGACGTTCGTCGGCTATGGCGAGCCCTTCAATGTCGAAGCCATCAGTTTTAAGTGTGCGGAACACCTGCTCTATCGCCCATCGTCGTCGATACAGATCGACGACTTCGAAGGCTTGCCTGGCACTCTCGACCGGCAATGTCGTTAGCAGCCGCCAATGTAGCAGCTTGGCGCCCGGCGGGGGATCAACCTCTCGCACATCGATAAGGGTGAGACGCACACCGCTGGGCCGGATCGTGGAATGGCCGCCGCCACCCGGACGCACCGGATCGATCTCCATGAAGCGGATCGCCATCAGCGCTGTGCGGGCGCGCTGTCCGGGCCGGGCCTGCAGATCGAGGCTGGAGCGTCCATCTTCTGCCCGCGCGTCGATGCGCGCGAACATGCGCCCCCCACCGTCGCCCAGCGTCCGGTCGTGTTTGGCACGAATCAACAAATCGGCGTTGGCAGGGCGCTGCTGGAAGACTTCGAAGATATCGCTCTCGCGATCGGCAATCACGGTCACACTCGCAGCGGCGCCGCCTGCGCTTGCCGCCGCACAAGCTCCAGCCAGCCATCGCGCGCTCTGCTTGTTTTCGAACGGCGTCACCTTCCGCCGTGCCGCCGCGGCGACCTGATCCTGACCCGCCTCGCGCGTCACAAAGCAGGCGTCAGCGAGCCCCAGGATTGCGCCATCATCTGCATCGACCGCTATCACTGCGTGCAGAAACAGGCCGGTACCCTTCTCGTCGCAGCGCACGACAGTCGTGTCCTGGATTGCAAGCACGCGGCGGCCGGCGCACCGCGCCGTTAGCGTCGACGCCGCTTCACCAACCATCTCCTCGAGATTGACCGACGGGTTCCGCAAGAAACGCGTCAGCCTGATCTCGCCCGCCCAAACGCCGCACACACACGCCCGAGCCACCGCTCTCGACGAGCCGCCGCAGCAAAAAGGCCCCCCTTTTTGCAGGCGGCGATCCCCAAATCGCCCCAATCCCATATCGTCAAACATCATCGCTCTCCCAAATCCGAGAAAGCAATGAATCAGAGCTGGACGTCGAACTCAACACGATGTGTGAATGCCATAGTGCGAAGCAGGCGAGCGGGGATCCAGACCTGATGATTAACGCGTCGCTGTTTACAGTTCAGCCAGTGTGCGCAGCAAGGTCTGGTTTCCGCTCGCGCCTTGCGGCGCGTCGGGAATGACAATGGTTGCGGCGTGTCGCTATCCGGCTACTTTTTCTTCTTCTGGCCGTAGGGCGGTGCTGGGATATTCAGATGGGCCTGCCGCAAGGCGGCTGACCAGCGATCGCGAAGGTCGTGGAAATAGGGGTCGACATTGTCGATGCGGTGGTCGAGCTGCAGCTCCAGCGTGCCGCGCTTTAAAACGGCGATATCGATGGGCAGGCCGACGCTGAGATTGGAGCGCATGGTCGAATCCATCGAGATGAGGCTCAGTTTCAACGCGTCATCGAGATTGGTCTCGAAATTGACGGCGCGATCGAGAACCGGCTTGCCGTATTTCAACTCGCCGATCTGCAAGAACGGCGTGTCGCTTGTCGCCTCGATGAAATTGCCGGCCGAATAGATCATGAACAGGCGCAGCCGGCGGTCCTTCATCTGGCCGCCAAACAGCATGGTGGTGGATGAAGAAATGTTTTCCTGCTCCAGCATTTCGCCGTTGATGCTCCTGACCTTGCGCACCGCGCGCCCGATCAGTTCGGCGGCGGCGAACATGGTATTGCAGTCAAGGAGCTTTTCGACTTCCTTGGTGTCCGGATTCTCCATGCCCTCGGTGATGTAGTTCACGACCGTCTGGGTGAGCGAGAGGTTGCCGGCGGTCGCCAGCATCATGACGCGATGGCCGGGCTGCTGAAAAATATGCAGCTTGCGGAAGGTCGATATGTTGTCGATGCCGGCATTGGTGCGCGTGTCGGCGATCATCACCAGACCGTCGCGAACGAGAATGCCGCAGCAATAAGTCATGGTCGTCGTTCCCCGGAACAGCGTGCGAAAAGTGGACGCCGTTTTCGCAAAAACGGAGCGACTTCACAAGAAGCTGGAGCATCGGCGATTCGGGAACAATGTCCGATGCCACCGCAATTGGAGTATCTGGCTACTGGTCCTGGCTATCCGTGACGCTGATACGCACGTCAAGGGCCTCGCCGCCGCCGCCGGTCTGAGCGCCGCGAACCGGCGCCGCGCCCAGGTAGTCGAGCGCGCAGGCGATCCGGACATGGGATTCCTGCGGGCAAATCCCATAGGCCGGATCGAAGCCGATCCAGCCGTAATCTTCGATATAGGCCTCCGCCCAGGCATGGGCTGCCTGCCGCGGTTCCCCTGATTCGGAGGTCAGTATATGACCGCTGACATAGCGTGCCGGCACATTCAGGTCGCGGGCGCAGGCAATAAAAATGTGGGCAAAATCCTGGGCAACCGCCTTTTGGGCGGCAAAGGCCTCAGCCGCGTTGGTCACGACATGGGTCGGATCGGTATCGAATTCCAGCTTTTCATGCAGGGTGTCGAGCAGATTGTGCATTTTCGTCAGCGGAGCGTCACCGCTGAGCGTCGCGGCGAAGTCGCAGATCGCATCGTCGGCGATGGCGAGCGGAGATTCGCGCAAATAGAGCTCCGGCGGAAAACGTTCGACGGCATTGCGGATGAAGCCCGACGTATCGAAGGTCTCGATCTCGCCCTCCGCCGAAACGGTCAGTTGCGTCAGCGGGCCGTTGGCGGAGAAGGTGTGGACAATATTGGCGAAAGCATCTTCCGATCGCTTCAGCAGGCAATTCGCGTCGACATCGATGCGCCAGTTGATGACATGCTGGCCTTCGTGATTGCGCGGGGTCAACCGCAATACCTGCATGACCGAACGTGCCGGGCTGGCATAGGTATAGGTCGATATGTGGCGGACGTTGATGCGCACAGGCGTTCAGACGAGCAGATATTGCTCGGCGATGATGCCTCCGAGCCGGTTGTTGTCATCGATGAACCTGGTCACGAATTCATGCAGTCCTTCCTGAAAGATTTCCTCCATGGACGCGTTCTCGAGCCTGCGCAGGACCATTCTGGTGTGGCGCTGCGAGGTCGCCTGCATGCCATAGGCTTTGCCCAGATGGTCGAGAAAGCGGGCCAGGTTATCGTAACAATAAATCAGTGATCGCGGCATTTCTTTTCGCAATATCAACAGGTCCGCGATCAGCCATGGTTTGACGCTCTCGCGATAGACCCAGTGATAGGCGGTCTGCGCCGAGACGGCGCGCAGGATCGAGGTCCACTGGAAATAATCGAGCGATCCGCCGACGGCTTCCGACTTGGGCAGAAGCACATTGTATTTCACGTCCATGAGCCGCGCCGTATTGTCGGCGCGCTCGACATAGAGGCCGACGCGATTGAACCAGTACGCATCGTTGCGCAGCATGGTGCGGTAGGCGGCGCCGTCGAAATCGAGCGACACGGACTTCACGAATTCCAGAAACGGCAGAATGCTTTCGATGCCGGAATATTCGCCGGTTCGCCGGCGCTCCTCGAAGGACTTGAGCTCGAGCCAGCCGGAGTTGATCGCCTGCCACATTTCTGCCGTCAGCGCCGTGCGGATCGTGCGCGCATTGGTGCGCGCCTGTTCGAGGCAGTTGTGGATCGAGGACGGATTGGTTTCATCGAAGGCCAGAAAATGAACCACATTGCTTTCGGTGGCCTCCGAAAAGCTGGCGTTGAAGGCGTTGAGCGCGCCGACGGCGGCGAGCGCGCTTTCCCATTCGCCGCCGGCACCGCGATAGGACTGCGGCAGCGCCGCCAGGCGCGACGTCACATCGATGATGCGGGCGGTGAAATCGGCGCGTTCGACATAGCGCGCGAGCCAGAACAGGTTTTCAGCGGTGCGGGCGAGCAAGCGTCAGGCTCCCTTGGTCTCAAGGCTCTTGCCTTCAAGGTTTTTGGCGACAAGGTTGGTGTCTTCGATCACCCATGTATCCTTGGTGCCGCCGCCCTGGCTTGAATTGACCACAAGCGATCCTTCCCGCATGGCGACGCGCGTCAGGCCGCCGGGAACGACTCTGCTGCCCTCCGATCCGGTCAGGATGAAAGGCCGCAGATCGACATGGCGGGGGACGACGGCGTCATCGATGAAAGCCGGGCAGGTGGATAGCGCGAGTGTCGGCTGCGCGATGTAATTGGCGGGATCGTAATCGAGCTTCTTGGCAAATTCGTCGATATCGGCGCGCGATGCATGCGGGCCGACCAGCATGCCGTATCCGCCCGAACCGTTGACCTCCTTGACGACGAGTTCGTCGAGATGTTCGCGGACATATTTGTAGGCGTCAGGCTCGCGGCAGCGCCAGGTCTGGACGTTGGAGAGCTTGGCCTCTTTACCCGTATAGAACCGGACGATTTCGGGCATATAGGAATAGATCGCCTTATCGTCGGACACGCCTGTGCCGACGGCATTGGTGATGGTGATATTGCCGGCCTGATAGGCGTTCATCAGCCCGGGCACGCCGAGCGCCGAATCGGGGCGGAAGGCGAGAGGGTCGAGCCATTCGTCGTCGACGCGGCGATACAGCACATCGACCCGCTTCGGCCCTTCCGTCGTCTTCATATAGACGATCTCGTCCTTGACGAAGAGATCGTTGCCTTCGACGAGTTCGATGCCGAGCCGGTCGGCCAGGAACGAATGTTCGTAATAGGCCGAGTTGTATTGGCCGGGCGTGAGCAGGGCGACCGTGGGCTCGCCGCGCGCTGACGCCGGCGTGACGGAGCGCAGCGCCGCGAGCAGGGCGTCGGCATAATTGTCGACCGGCGCGATGCGGTAGGACGAGAACAGATCCGGCATCAGCCGCATCATGACCTCGCGGTTCTCCAGCATGTAGGAGACGCCGGACGGCGTGCGCGCATTGTCTTCCAGAACGAAGAACTCGCCTTCGCCGGTGCGCACGAGATCGATGCCGGCAATATGCACCCAGACATCGTGCGGAACACGGCGGCCGGACATCTCCGGCCGGAAATAGGGGTTCTTGTAGATGATGTCCGGCGGGAGAATGCCGGCCTTGAGAATTTCGCGCGCGCCATAAATGTCCGACAGGAACATGTTGAGCGCGGTGACCCGCTGAATCAGGCCGTCTTCCAGTTTCGACCATTCCCTATGGCCGACGATGCGCGGGATAATGTCGAAGGGGATCAGGCGTTCGGTGTCATCGTTGCCGCCATAGACGGCGAAGGTAATGCCGACTCTCCGAAACATCAGTTCGGCCTGCGCGCGGCGTGTTGCGAGGATATCAGGCGGCGTCCGCGCGAGCCATTCGGCGACCTTGGCGTAAAGCGCGCGCGGCTCGTCGCCATAACCGTTCATCTCGTCGAAGAACCTGGTTTTGCTCATCCGCGCTGCTGCCCCCGCCTGTGGTCTCCGACTGGACTGCTATCCAAGCAATCATCGTACCAGCAAAGGGTGAACGCAATATCAGCAAAAGAGTTCACAAACCGGCAGTTGCCGCCGGTTTACCGGGCAGTGCGCCTATGGCAAAGGCAATGCGGCGGTCATTCCGCGGCTGCGCCCATGGTTTCAGGCTGGTTCGCTGGCGGTCTTGCGCGTCGCCTGCGACGAAATGTGCGGCGCGACCAGATGAGCACGCCGGTTCCCAGCAGCATCATGAAGGCGAGAGACAGGATCACATTCATCACGCCGCCCCAGATGCCGAAGAAAACACCCTCGTGAAAGGTGCGTGGTAGATTCAATGGCGCCGGCTTCAGCCCTTCGGCGGTGACGAGGTAGGTGCGCTGGTGAAAACCGTCGCTGATGCGCGCCATCTGGCGGCCGCCGCGCTGCCTGATCCAGTCCAGTCCCGACAGGTCGTGCTTCTGCGCGACCATGCGCAGGGCCTCGCGAATGGGCACCGGCTTCGAGCGCGGGGCAGGCGACGACAGACTGACTCCGAATGACATCATCAGGCCGGTCAGCGCGCTCAGAAACAAAAGCGGCAGCAGGAACCAGGCGGTGGCCTTGTGCCAGCCCGACATCGAATTGGAGAGACGCGGAAGGCCCATGAAGGCGCCGATGACGATGATGATCAGCATGGCGGCGGTCGACAACATCACCAGCCAGGTCATGCGGAAAATCAGGTGCTCGTGAATGCTGCGCGACGACCAGATGAGATTGCTGAAAGCGCTGTCCTCTGTCGATTCAGCGCCGGTGCGCGTGTCCACATAGATGGCGCCTTCGGGACCGGGACCGTCGAGCGTAAAATAATTGTAATAGGTGTCTAGCGCGACCGCTGTCGTCTCGTTCTTGGGATCGAACCTGTCCATCCAGGCTTCGACTTTTTCGATCGTCACCGTACCCGGTTTGATCGCGGCGGCCTGCATCAGCGGAAGCAGGGATTGCAGCAGCCCTGTGACGATGATCACCGCAAGTGGAATCGCAAAGACGAGCGCGATCCAGCGGTGAAAGCGTAGCAATAAGGCCTGCGACATGCGTAAAACTCCGATGGTATTCCTGCATGCCAGAGGTGAGAGCGCCGTGCAAATGATCAATCTGTAATATTGATGTGTATAGTCTGGAGTTATTCTAATTTAGACTTTCCCGATGCGCGCAAAACCGTCGTCGACACTTGGCGGACATAACCAGAATTTGGTGCGACATAACAAAATGTCCTCCGGTGTGAACCGGAGGACATTGAGCGTGGGACGCTGAGGTGGTTCAGGCGAGATTGAGGAGCCGTTCCGCATTGCCGTGCGCGATCTTCTCAAGATCAGCTGGGGAGACCGGCAGCGACTTGAGGAAGGGCAGGGCCTTCTGGTTCGACGTAAAGGGATAGTCGACCGAAAACAAAATGCGATCCACGCCGAACGTGGTGAGCGCAGCCAAAAACGGCGGCAGGTACAGGAAGCCCGCAGTGGTGATCCACACCTGGTCCAGAATGGTGGCGCTGATGGAGCGGCTGAGATGCTTGGTGACCGGCCCCATCACGTCGTCGCAGCGCGCCAGCATGGCCGGCAGGCCTTCGCCCATATGGCCGATGATCAGTTTCAGCTTGGGGTGCTTGTCCAGCGTTCCGGCAACCACCATGCGCAGGATGTGGATGGCCGTCTCCGAATGCCAGCCCCAGCCTGCAGTGGCGAGCGCTTCGCCCGTCTCTCCCGGCAGACGATCGTAGTAGATTTTTCGAATAGCTTCCGGCGGAATGGCGGGGTGGACGTAGAGGGGCACGTTCAACTGCTCGGCCGCGGCGAGAAGGGGATCGAAGCGCGGATCGTCGAGAAAAAGATCTTCGACCGTGCCGTTGATGAGACCGCCGAGGAAACCCAGCTCGCGGACCGAGCGCTCCAGTTCCCGCGCCGCAGCTTCCGGCGAGCGCATCGGCAGGTGAGCAAAGCCGGCGAGCCGGCCTTTGTGCGCGGAGACATATTCCGCGAGCTTGTCGTTCATGTCCTTGGCGAGACGTATGCCATCTTCTCCGTCGAGCAGGTCGGCGCCTGGACCCGCCGCGGAGAGAATCTGCAGCGAGATGCCGTTGGCCTCGAGATCGGCCACGCGGCCATCGGCAACGTCACGCAGCAAGGGGGCGAGATGCGCAGTGCGGCCGCCCGGCGGCGGAAAGCCGCGGGCCTTGATGCGTTGCGGGCCGACCCGCTCCGCGGCGAAGGGAAGTGAAAAATGCTCTTCCAGAGCGATTACGCGCATAACAATCTCCAAGCGTCACTCGAAAATGAGGGAACCTCTTATGGGTTCGCCGCGACGATGTGCGGATAGAATCTGCAACATCAGGCGCAGTGGAGCATATCGAACGACGGCTCGGCAACAATACCGGGCACCCGACAGTGGCCGGGGGTCTTGGCGGCTGTCGGGACCGGTGTATGCACACAAGGCCGAAATCGTGTGCCAGGCTCGCATCAATGCGTGATGTGCTCGCCGAAGGAACGCTCGGCACCATTTGCATACCGAGGGGAACTTCTGTGCGAACCGGTTTTTCCAGATCAAGGATGGCGACTGGAAAGCCGATCCGGACCATTCCTGCCCGGCAGTCTGGCGGACCATTCGCTCTATCTGACCATCGAAACCCTTGGCCCCATGGTTGCTGTTCAGATCATCGCGCGCACGAATGTCCGTCCCAATCGGCTGGCCGATGTCACCGCCGTCATAGCAAGGTCGCAAACCGGCGGCGTTCCCGGCGGAATCTCCACTTATTCGACATTCGACCTATTGCATCGATCACAATTGGAGGTAAAATTAGTCGTATTTCGATTTATTTTTCACAAGGCTTTATGGGATATTCCATTTCCCACAAGACCCTTTCAGCCGCGATCGGCCGCATTTACGACGCGGCCTACGATTCCACGGAATGGTCTGACGCAGTCAGCCAATTGCAAGGCGCTTTTCACGGTTCCAAGGCCTGTCTCGTGGGGATGAATTGGAGGCGGCTCGAGGACAATTTTTTTGCCTCGCCGGGGTGCGATCCGAGCTGGAACAAGCTTTTTCTCGATCGTTTCTCGCTCAACGAACTTGTCGCGCCGCGCGCAAACATGCCGGCGGGTGTTGTCTTCAGCGATGCCATGCTGCTCGGCCGGCACCGCATGCTGGGCACCGCTGTCTGGAATGAATGGATGGCGCCGCAGGACATGTATGACGGCATGGGCTGCAATCTGCAGGTAACGGACAAAAGCTACTGGTTTTTCGACGTGCAGCGGGGCCGGGGGCAGCCGGTGTTTGAAGCTGACGATCGTGCCATGCTTGGTCTGATCACGCCGCATCTGCAACGCGCCACCGAACTGAGCCAGCATTTCAAGGCGCGGTCTTCGTCTCAATCGTTGTTCGCTCATCTGCCCTTCGCCGGCTTCGTGCTCGACGCCCGCCTGCGCATTCTCGATATGAACGGCGCCGCGCAAAGACTTTTGACGCAGCCTATCTCGGCATTGGCCGCGCGCGGCGGCCATCTGGCTGCTTGCGATTCCGCGCAAACCAACCTGCTGCAACGGGCTGTCGGTCGGGTCTGCCGGGTGCATGAGGGCGAGCTTCCAGGTTTGGGCGCCAATCTGATCCTGTCATCGGAGCGCGGCGAGCAACTGGCTTTGTCGATTGGGTTATTGCCCGGCGGAGAGATGTTCGGCCTGTCGGCTGGACCTTGCGCGGTCGTGCTGGTGCGCGAATCAATGTCCATTTTCTCGCCAGCCTTACACGATCAATTGCGCGAAACCTTCGGGTTGACGGCAAAAGAGGCGTCCATCGCGCTCTCACTGGCAAGCGGATTGTCCTTGAAGGAAACGGCCGTCAAGGAAAACATCGCCTTCGGAACCGCGCGCGTTCATCTCGAGAGAATTTTTCGCAAGACCGATACGCGACAGCAGAGCCAGCTCGTCGCGATGCTCAGCAGCATCCGGTATCTTTGAACAAGCTGCAAAAGCTGAGCATTCCTTTTCAAGCATCTGCCGTGACGACTGTGGCGTGCAGGCGACAGTCGCCGGTTAGTTGGCTGATGTATGGCATATGCCATATTTAAGCATGCCCCCTCCATCCGCTATTGCGAATCCAAGGCCCTGATTGGGCTCAAGGCTTTTGAGGTTGGGGTTGACGCATGGCATTGTGGGATCGGGCCGACCGGAAGAGTGTTGAGCTCAGTGAATGCGCTACAATCTTTCGGCGTGAGAATGTACCGCGCACTTCGGTTTCCCAACTGGCTCTGACGACAGCCATCGGTCTGCTGGGCCTGCCGGCGCTTTCCACCACGACATGGGCGCAATGCGTGCTGGCCGGCGGGTCGAATTTCGTCTGCGCGGGCGCCAACACGGCGACACAGACCGTGAATGCACCCAATGCGGCCGTGACGACGACGCCGGGTTTTAGTGTCGATACGACAACGGGAGGCGGGGGGAGGGCGCTCGACATCGAGAACAACGGGGCAATCAGCTACGTCGATACTGCAGGATCAAGTCTTACCGGAAGCAGCGGGTTAGCCGTGAAATCAATGGATGACGCTGGAGGGGTGCCGGGATCAGTGACGATCGTCACCAACGGCAATGTAACCGCGACCACGGGCAACGGCATTTATACGGAAAACCATGGGACTGGCGCGACGCATGTGACCGTCACCGGTCAGGTGCGGAGCAGCGGTAATTCCGGCATCTTTGCCGACAACTCGTCCACGGCCACGGACCTCACCATCATGGCTGCAAGCGTGACGGGCGGCAATGGCATTACCGGTAGTAACTTTGGTACCGGCGCAACTTTCGTCAAGGCCACGGGCCATGTCGAGGGCAACGGATTTGGTGGCGAAGGTATTGCAGGCATCAATCAGACAACTGCTACGGATCTGACGGTAGAGGCCACGAGCGCGACTGGCCAATGGAATGGTATCAGAGCTTTGAACCGAGGCACCGGCGCGACGCGAGTGACAGCGACCGGCCATGCCGAAGCCATCCAGTATGATGGAATTTTCGCCGAGAATGCTGCCAGCGCCACGGGTCTGACGGTAGAAGCGGCGAGTGCGAGCGGCGGCAAAAACGGTATTGTCGCCCTCAACGGCGGTGGTGGCGCAACGCGCGTCACGGCGACCGGCGCCGCAACTGGCGGTCAGGCCTACGGCATTCTCGCGACCAACGGTGATCCCACCTTTCATCCCGATGGCTCCGTTAACACGGTCGGTCCTTCGACGGCCACAGACCTGATCGTCAATGCAACCAGCGTCACCGGCGGCATCGGCGGCATCTACGCCCATAACAATGGCACGGGCGCCACCAATGTAATCGCCACGGGCCATGTAAGTGGTGCTGACGATGACGGCATAGCGGTGTTCAGCTCTGGCGCGGGCACAACCGTGAATGCGGCGTCCGTGAGTGGCGACAGGTATGGCATTCTCGTAACGAGCAGTGGAACCGGCGTCACACAGGTTACGGCGAGCGGTCTGGTGACCGGCGGAACTCTTTCCGGCATCGAGGCATCGGCAATCGCAAATGCAGCCACGGATCTGTCGGTCGATGCGGTCGCCGTCTCCGGTGGCTTTAGCGGCATTGCTGCTGCGAACAGCGGTAGCGGCAATACGCGGGTTACCGCGACAGGCACTGTGACCGGCGGAACGGGCTTTGGCATTTCCGCTGCCGGCCAAGGGGCGGATGTTCTGGTCGAGGCAAAGGATGTGGTTGGCGGCACACGAGGCGGCATCTCAGCTTACAACTCTGGTATCGGGGCGGCGCGTGTCATTGCGACCGGTACGGTCACCGGCGACAATTTCGGCATTTTTGCG
>Ga0182744_1000124_pt1 | contig 89448 bp, 91 predicted proteins | sample eDN3rd30CKraftMG_FD_128525 | JGI IMG/M metagenome (GOLD analysis project Ga0182744, IMG submission 128525) | Enriched Miracle-Growth compost microbial communities from Emeryville, California, USA - eDNA 3rd pass 30_C Kraft MG (version 2) (version 2) ... | reverse complement strand
GGCGGGTACCTCGCCGTCATGCCGTCCTTTGAAGCGCTGGTTGTTCCACCCGCCTATCACGGGCACTTCTCGCAAATCAGCCAGATCCTGGTGCCGGGCGTGCTGGGGTTCTGTCTGACGCAGTTTGCATTTGGCCCGGTTTTTCAGATCGCGAAAAAGACAATGCCTGTGATTTGGGCACCCTGCGCAGGACTGCTTTGCGATGCAGCCCTGCTTGTTTTTATTCCGAGAGACGCCGGCGCCGACACCTACGCGCTGGTTCACACAGCAAGCCTTCTGGTCGCCACTTTGGTATGCGCCCTCTATGCATTTCAGATAAAAGAATGTCGGCCCTCGCTTTATGATCAGGCGGTGATCGTCGTTTGCACATTGGTCATGATGATCGCGATATGGCCGTTACGAGCAATTTCATCGCCGTGGCTCGCCCTGCCCAGCACCGTTGCAGCAGGCATCGCTGTTTACGCTGTTTCGATCTTTAGCTTTAACCTCCTGGGAACACGGCATATTTTTCAGAACATGTTCAAGTTCGCTGGAAGATCATGACCAATATCCAGGCCGACAGTCAGGGCGGCGTCGCCGTCATCGTGGCAACGTGCGGGCGGGCGCCACTCGTGAACATCCTGCTCCAGAATCTGGAGAAACAAACGCGCCGGCCAGACGCGATTTACGTGGTCGGAGCGAGTGAAGACGATATCGCCGGCCTCGACCAGGGTCAGCAAGGATTGACCACCGTAGTTGGACGGCGCGGCTTACCCTTGCAGCGAAACGATGGTCTGCGGCTGGCGGGTGATCGCTTTTCGACAATTGTCTTTTTCGATGACGATTTTATCCCCTCCCGGTATTGGATCGAAACGGTAGCAAATCTGTATGAAGAGAACCCAGACGTCGTCAGCATTACCGGCTCTTTGCTCGCCGACGGCGCGACAGGCTCCAGGATCTCGCTCGAGGATGGCACCGATCTTGTAGCGAGGAAAGACAGGGAAGGACCCAAGCGCGGGCTCCTCAATGACGGCTTCGGGCCTTATGGCTGCAACATGTCGTTCCGCTTTTCCGCGATCGCCGACGTCTCGTTCGATGAGCGCCTTCCTCTTTACGCGTGGCTCGAGGACTGCGACATGGGAGGGCAGATAAAGGGTCGAGGCCGGCAAGTCCGCGCGGACGCGCTTTGGGGCGTTCATCTAGCGCACAGAACTGCGAGGACCAGCGGAGTTCCGCTCGGTTATTCCCAGATCAGCAATGTCGTTTACATTGCGCGCAAGGGCGGGATTTCGCCTTTGTTTCTCGCCAAGATCGCTGCAGGAAATTTCTTAAAGAATTTGCTTCGTGCCGCCAGGCCTGAACCCTTGATCGACCGTCGCGGTCGCCTGCGGGGCAACCTGCTCGCTATTTTAGACATCCTTCGCGGACGCGTTACCCCTGAACGCGCTGGCAAGCTCTAAGGCCATGTGACCGGCAATCGCCTGACGGTAGACTGCCTCGATGCCGTCGAGGTGACGATCGAGGCTGAGCGGGCGCGCCCAATAGCCTTCATAGGCCGCGCTCGTCATCCGCACCGCCACGTCGTCCGCAGTCAGACGCTGCATCGCTGCGGCCAGCGATGCGGCGTCTCCCGACTTGAACCACAGCCCATTCACCCCATCCTCCACCGCCTCGCGCCCGGCGCAGACGTCGCTGACGATGACCGGCGTGCCCATGGCCAGCGCCTCGTAGACGGTGAGCGGCTGGCCCTCGTACCAGACGGAGGGAAACACCAGCGCGCGGGCCGCGCGCATGTGCTCGCGCATCGCGTCCGGCTTCTGCCAGCCGAGAAACCGCGCCTGCGGATATTTCTGCTTGAGCTCTGCCATCAGCGGCCCGTCGCCGGCGATCACCGGCTGGATGCCGGCGAGCGTCGCCGCCGCGCAGAAATGTTCGATGCCCTTCTCGCGCGACAGACGCCCCGCATAGAGAAACTGGTCGCCCGGCTTGAGCTTCGGGCCAAGGTCCGGCGCGTCGATGGGGTTGTCGACCCTATGGTAGACCGGCGCATCCGGCATATACTTGCGCGACACCTCGTACTGCAGGGCGCTGATCATGATGATGTGGCCGAAAACATCCCGAAGGCCACTGCGGTCGAGCACGACCTGGCGGGCGACGCGCACTAGTTTGCGCGGATAGTTGATGGCGTCGCAGTTCGTCGTCAGGCAGGCCAGCGACATCGGATCGCGGTGACAGGTTACGGCACGCTGGTAATCGTAAAATCCCCCGTTGGGACAGACCATGAAAAACTCATGCATCGTATAGACACAAGGAAGCCCGGCCCGTTGCAGCGCCGCGCCGATGGACGGCGACAACGCCTTCGGCCAGGCGTGCACGTGCACGACGGTATCGGCCGGGTCGAGCCCGGCCAGCACGTCGCCGAGACGCTTTTCCGCCGTGCCGTTCCAGATGATCTGTTTGAGAAAAGCCAGCTTCGATGTGGCCGTGTCGATATCGTCCTGGCCGAGGCAGATGGTCTCGATGCCCGCGGCCGGAAGCCTGGGATCGACCGGGCCGACAGCGGCGAAATAGGTCACCCGATGGCCGCGGGCGGCCAGTCCGAGCCCGCTTTCGATGGCGACTTTCGATTGACCACCGTTGATATAGGCGTGATCGGCGACGATGACGATATGCATGGTGATCCGGCAGGCAAGGCAATCTGGCTATCCTGACACACAAGTCTTGCCCATTGTTGAAGGCCGCGACTTACCTTCAATCAGCAAAAAGGAACCGTTAATGCAACAGCTTAACCGCATGTTCGCCACCGCCGCCGGCCTCATGGGCGCAGCCGGCGTGGCGCTCGCCGCCGCCGGTGCCCACGCGGCCGGCGCTGACCTGCTCAATCCGGCGTCGAACATGCTGCTGTTCCATGCGACCGCCGTGCTGGCGCTGGCTTTGGGCGGCGCTCCACGCCTCTTGTTAGCGATAAGCGGCAGCCTGCTGGCGCTGGGCGGGGTCGTGTTTTCCGGAGATCTGGCGCTGCGCGCCTTGGCTGGGGTGAAATTATTCGCTATGGCCGCGCCATTGGGCGGGATGTTGCTGATCGCAGGCTGGCTTTCGATCGCCGTTATCGCACCGTTTGCACGTTCGCTCGGGAGCCCGCCGCGGTCCTAGCGGCCGGTTGGCCCAAACATTGCGACATCGTTCTGTCCAAACATTGCCATATCGTAATGCGACAGGCCGATGATTTTGCGTAAAACGAATGCACAAGTTCGAAATTTGGTATAAATCTCAGTCGCGGGGAAAGCGGCAATCTGACAGTTAAAAGCCGGATGTTGTTCCCCGGCGGAGGGAGTTTTCAAAATGAAGGTGGTCAGCGTCACGTGGACGCTTGCCGGTCTGGGTGCTGCCGCCCTCATCGGGGCGGTGGTATGGCCGAATGCAGCCAATTCCATCATGCCAGGCTCGGGCGAACGCGCCGCAGCTTTGCGTGCTTATCTTCCCACCAGCGTCGCCGCCGTGCTGCCTGCGGCGTCTGCCGCACAGATGGCCGATGCGCCGGCGCCCAGCGCGCCTGCCCGCCCGCCGGCGCCCGTCACCACCGGTAAGGCCACTCGCGGGCCCATGCCCTATGTCGTCAATTCCGTCGGTACCGCCCAACCCATCGCCACCGTTGCACTGAAGACCCGCGCCGATGCGCAGATCGAACAGATACTCGCGGTCGAGGGCGGTATGGTCAAAGCCGGCGATGTTGTCGCCAGGCTCGATTCCCGCCAGATCGAAGCCCAGATCAAGCAGGCCGAGGCGATGCTGACCAGGGATACGGTGGCGCTCGAAGCCGCCAATCGCGACGTGGCACGTTACACCGAACTCCTCGCCAAGAATGCCGGCACCAAGATCAACCTCGACAACGCCAAGACCGCAGCAGCGACAGCGCAGGCCAACATGGCCTCCGATCGCGCCCAGATCGACAATCTGAAGATCCAGCTCACCTGGTACACGATCAAGGCCCCGATCTCGGGACGCGTCGGCTCGATCAGCGTCAAGGCGGGCAATATCGTGCGCGCAGGCGACAACACGGCCACCGGCATCCTGGCGACCATCGTCCAGACCAGCCCGATCTATGTGGCGTTCTCGCTCGCCCAGCGTCAGCTTCCCGATCTGCGCGAGTCCATCGACGCACCTGGCGCGGAAGTGCTGGCGACCCCCCAGGGGAGCCGCAAGGCCTCGAAGGGCAAGATCGCCTTCATCGACAACACCATCGACCCGGCGACCGGAACGGTGACCGTGCGCGCATCCTTCGACAATGCCGACGAGGCGCTCTGGCCCGGACAGCTCTGCAACCTGCGGATGGTGCTGCGCATCGACCAGGATGTGATCAGCATTCCGCGCGACGCGACGCAATCCGGCCAGACCGGCAATTTCGTCTACGTGATCCACAACAACATCGCCCACATCCAGCCGGTCAAGATCGGCCGGACGCAGGACGGACGCGACGTTATTCTGGATGGCCTCAAGGGCGATGAGACGGTGGTGCTCGAAGGCGCGCTGGCGCTGTCCGATGGCGCGCGCATCGTCGTGCGCAACGAACCGGCGAAGAAGAACAGCTGACGGCATGCATGATGGCAAGCCTAAAAGACGACACGGAAGTGCTGTAGATGAACATATCTGAGCTCTGCATTCGCCGGCCGGTGATGACGACATTGCTGATGATGTCGTTCATCGTGTTTGGTATTTTCGGCTATTCCAAACTGCCTGTCGCAGCTCTTCCGCGTGTCGACTTTCCGACCGTCAGCGTTTCGGCCACCCTGCCCGGCGCCAATCCCGAGACCATGGCCTCGTCGGTTGCAGCCCCGCTGGAACGCGCGTTCGCGACGATCCCCGGCATCACGCAGATGACGTCGCGGTCATCCAACAGCCAGACCAACATCATCATCCAGTTCGATCTCGATCGCAGCATCGACGGCGCGGCGCTCGACGTCCAGTCACAGATCTCCGCCACCTTGCGCCGCCTGCCGCCGGAACTGCCGGCGCCGCCGAGCTTCCGCAAGGTGAACCCGGCCGACGCACCGATTGTCTTCATGGTGCTGAAATCCTCGGTCCTGCCGCTGTCGGCCACCAACGACTATGCCGAATTCACCTTCGCCCAGCAGATCTCGCAGATACCGGGCGTCGCCCAGGTGCAGATTTTCGGGCAGCAGAAATTCGCCGTCCGCATCGAAGCAGATCCCGACGCCGCGGCTGCGCGCGGCCTGACATTGAATGAAATCCGCACCGCCGTCGCCGCCGCCAATTCGGCTGCCCCAGTCGGCGGCCTGCGCGGCGAAACCAAGGACGCGGTGCTGAAGGCCTCCGGCCAGATCGAGCGCGCCGCCGGCTATCGCGACGTCGTCGTCGCCTGGCGCAACGGCTCGCCAGTGCGCCTGTCGGAAATCGCCAATGTCTACGATTCTGTCGAGAACGACCGCACGGCGGCCTGGTTCGGCAAAGAGCGCGGCATCATGCTCGCCATCTACCGCCAGTCGGACGCCAACACGGTTGCCGTCGTCGACGCCATCAAGGAGAAGATTCCGCAGCTCGAAGCGCAATTGCCGCCGTCCGTCGAGGCGCGTGTCATCCTCGACCGCTCGACGTCGATCCGCGAGTCCGTGCACGACGTGCAGTTCACCCTGATGCTGTCGATCGCCCTTGTCGTGCTCGTCATCTTCCTGTTCCTGAAGACGATCGCGGCAACCTTGATTCCGGCTCTGGCGCTGCCTGTGTCGCTGATCGGCACCTGTGCCTTCATGTATATGTTCGGCTATTCGATCGACAATATATCGCTGCTGGCGATCACGCTTGCGGTGGGTTTCGTCGTCGACGACGCCATCGTCATGCTCGAAAACATCATGCGTCACATCGAGAACGGCATGCGGCCGTTCGAGGCGGCGTTGAAAGGCTCGCGCGAAATCGGCTTTACGATTCTGTCGATCACGCTGGCGCTGGTCGCGGTGTTCATCCCCGTGCTGTTGATGGGCGGCGTCGTCGGCCGTGTCTTCCGCGAATTCGCGGTCGTCATCTCCTGCTCCATCCTCGTCTCCGGCTTCGTCTCGCTGACGCTGACGCCGATGCTCTGCGCGCGCATCCTCAAGCCCGTCGATCATCACGCCAAGCCGAGCCTGTTCATCCGCTCCGTCGACTGGTTCATCGACGGCATGAATTCCGTGTATCGGATCACGCTCGACGCCGTCCTGCGGGCGCGCCTGCTCATGCTCGGCGTCACGCTCGTCACCATCGGGCTCAGCATCGCCATGTTCATGTGGATGCCGAAGGGCTTCTTCCCGACCGAGGACACCGGCTTCCTGTCAGGCTCGACCGAAGTGTCTCCCGATACGGCCTTCCCGCTGCAGTCACAGCTCAACCTGCGGGTCTCCGACATCCTGATGGCCGACCCTGCGGTCGACTATATCTCTTCGTCCATCGGCTTTAACGGCGGTGCCAACCAGGGCAGCATTTTCGTCGCGCTGAAGCCGAAGGCCGAACGCGGCAACATCCAGGATGTCATCGCGCGCTTGCGCCGCAGCACCGCGTCGGTGCCGGGCATCAACACCGTGTTCAACCCGGTGCAGAACTTCAATCTTTCCGGCGGCCGTCAGTCGCGCGGGCAGTATCAGTTCACGTTGCAATCAGGCGACCTGCCGTCGCTCTACGCCAAGGGTCCTGAAATGCTGGACCGCATGCGCGAACTGCCTGGCTTGCGCGACGTGACCAGCGATCTGCAGATCCGCAATCCGGAATTGAACATCGACATCGACCGCGAGAAAGCGGCGGCCTACGGACTGACTGCTGATCAGATCAAGCAGGCGCTGTTCAATACCTATGGCTCGCGGCAGATTTCGACGATCTTCACCCAGATCGCGGACTATCAGGTCATCCTGCTTGCCAACCGCCGCTTCCAGGACGATCCGTCAGCCCTGAGCCGCGTTTACATCCGTGCCCAGACCGGCCTGGGCGGAACCGCGATATCGACGACAACCACCACGGCGGGCGCCGGCAGCAGCAATGCTTCCTCCTCGACCACCGCAGTTCCGCAGCAGACCACCAATGTGTTCGCGGCTCCCATCGTTCCGCTCGATCAGGTGGCGACCATCCGCCGCTCGGTCGGCCCGCTGACGATCAACCGCCAGTCGCTGCAGCCCTCGGTGACCCTCTCCTACAATGTCGCGCCCGGCGTGGCGTTGAGCGAGGCCAATGAAGCGATCCGGCGCGTGGCGCGAGACATCCAGCTGCCCGCCACCATCTCGACGAACTTCTCCGGCGCGGCGGCCCTGTTCGAGGAAGCGCAGCGCGGCCAGGTGCCGCTCATCATCGCCGCGATCCTGACCATCTACATCCTGCTCGGCGTCCTTTACGAGAGCTACATCCATCCGATCACGATTCTGTCCGGCCTGCCGTCGGCCGGCATCGGCGCGCTGCTGGCCCTGCAATTGTTCGGCATGGACCTGTCGGTCATCGCCATCATCGGCGTGCTCCTGCTGGTCGGCATCGTCAAGAAGAACGCCATCATGATGGTCGACTTCGCGCTCGAACGACGGCGTGACGGGCTCGACGCCCTGCCCGCCATTCGCGAGGCGGCGCTCATCCGTTTCCGTCCGATCATGATGACGACGCTCGCCGCCATTTTCGGCGCCATCCCCATCGCGATCGGCGCGGGCGCCGGCGCGGAACTGCGCCAGCCGCTGGGCATCGCCATCGTCGGCGGCCTCTGCGTGTCGCAACTCCTGACGCTCTACATCACGCCGGTGATCTATTTCTATCTCGACAAGGTGGACAGCTATATTTCTGGCGGCGCCGCCCAGCACGAGGCCGAGGCCGAACCGGATCTCGTGCCGGCGCCTCAACCGGTCCGCCATCCCGCTGAATAGATCGGCGCTAGATACATTCACCATCATCGGATGCTTCCAAGGACCCCCTCGCCGGGGTCCTTGTCATATTGATTAAACTTTGATTGAGTATTCGCGAAGGCCACTCCAGTCGTTGAAATTCTAGCGTTCCGACAAGGGTGTTCCATGTTCCGTGCGTACCAGTCCCCAGCACCGGCCGCCGCGCTGCCTCCACGCACCATCGCTGCCTTGACCGCCGCTCTCTTCGTCGTCGCCACCGCGGGCTTCATCCTTGCGCCGGATCTGCGCGCCGGCTGGGCCCAGAGCGATGAGAATGCCGCCTACTGGCGCGCCGAACGGCAACGGCAATCGGCACGGACATATGAAGCAGCGCCCGCCCGCGTGAGCGCCTATGCCCCGGCACCGCAACAGATGTTTTCCAACATGCGTGTGCCGTCGATTTTCCGCTCTGGCCTGCCCGGCGGTCCGGAAGGCAATCTCGCCGGCGGCCTGCGCGACAAGCGCAAGCCTGACCAAAGCAGCACCGGGCAGAAGCACAAGGCTGCCGCCAAATCCACGACCGACAAGACGCCAGCCCGTCCGGTGATCGCCAGCACTGCCAAGGCGGTCTGTGTGCGGCTGTGCGACGGTTTCCATTTCCCCACAGGCGATCAGTCGACTGGCCCGGCGGGGCTCGAGGCCTCCTGCAACACCATGTGTCCCGGCGCGCCGACCCGTGTCTATTACAGCCGGTCCGACCGGATCGAGGATGCCGTGGCGATGCGGACGGGCAAGTCCTATCGGGCTCTTCCCGTGGCGCTGCGCTATGCCTCGACCCGCGACAACACCTGCACCTGCAGGACCGACGGCCTTCCCGGCCTGCCGATGGTCGACGTCAACCGCGACTCCACCCTGCGCCGCGGCGATCCGGTGATGACCGAGGCCGGATTCCGGATCTTTCGCGGCGCGGCGCGCATGCCCTACCGGCCGCGGGATTTCGCCAGCCTTGCCGAATCGCGGGGCGTGACCACGGTCTCGCCAGTTGTCCTGGCCGCCATGGAGCGCGCCTCCGGCATCAGGCCGCGCGCGCGGGCGCTGCCGATCAATGCCAAGGCCGGCAATTCCGGGAATTCTAAGGACGCAGGACACCAGAAGAACGTGGCACTGGAATCGATTTCCCGGTTCGTGCCGATCTCCACGCTGGGCCCGGAACCGCGCAGCACCGTCCGCCTGATCGGCCCTCAAGCCCTGTATACGCGCTGATCGGCTGGATTTCGTGGAATTAACCCTCCGGCGCGGCAAATGTCCCGACAAGCAAACCAGGGGTGGCCACGGAATTGCTCAAGTTTTCCTTTTTAACGCGGTTCAGGCATTGTGCTATCGGATGACACAATAACCTGAACCAGAAGCAATCCGGCGTCCGAACTCATCGCATGAACTCGAAGCTCAAATGGGCAGCAGGCATCGGCCTGACGGTTGCGGCAATCGCCGCGTTTTTTCCGTTTCATATTTTTGAAGCGGCGCTGAACGATCAGTTCTCCGCGCAGATTCGCCAGAAGACCGGGCTTGAGTCTCACGTCGGCGGCCGCATCGCGCTGTCGCTTCTGCCCAGGCCCCGGGCCCGGCTCGAGGATGTCACCGTCAGGAACAACCTCGGGTCCGTGGTGTTCCAGACGCCCTTCCTCAAAGCCGATCTGCGCATCCTGCCGCTGATCGCCGGCAGGTTTGAACTCGAGGCGCTGACGCTCATCGCCCCGCAACTGACCATCGCCGCCAACAGCGACGACACCGGGACTGCATCAACGACGCCGTCTGCCGCGCAGATTTCCGAATTGGCGAAATTCGGCGAGCTGACCATCGCCGGCGGCCAGCTTGCCGTGCGGACACATGGCGAGGCGCCGCACGTGATCGTGAGCAAGATCGACGGCATCCTCGATCCGCGCAACCTGCCGGCGCAACTGTCCTTTGTCGGCGGCATGGACTGGAACGGCGAACGCGGCAACATCGAAGCGCTCATCGGCAAGCCGCGCCAATTCCTGGAACGCGGCGTTTCACCCGCAACGCTCAAGATCGTCTCGCGCCTTGCCGAGGCCACCTTCGACGGCACGTTGCAAGGCGGCGCCAAATGGCAACTCGACGGTCATGTCGCAGGCGCTTCGACATCACCCCGCGCTTTGATGCAGAAGCTGCAGTTCAACCCGGCCATTCCCGGCAACCTCGCCAAAGCCGACGTCAGCGGCACTCTCAAGATGACGCAGCAGGCTCTGGCCATCTCCGACGCCAGCCTGGCGCTCGACAAGAATAATTTCCGCGGCTCGCTGGCCGTGCGCTTCGATGGCAAGCGGCCACTGCTCTCGGCAACGCTGGCTTCGCCCTCGCTGGTCTACACCGCCGAACAGGGCGCCGCCCTGCCCTTCCGCAACGATCGCCAATGGAACCGTGAACCGCTTCCGCTCGGCGCCCTCTCTCTCGTCGATATGGACCTGAGACTGTCGGCGCAGAAGGCCCAAGTCGGCCGGCTGATGCTGACGAGCGCGGGCATGGCGATCCTGGTTAGCGATGGCAAGCTCGACATGTCATTGGGCGCCGCGCAGGCCTATGGCGGCCGCGTGAAAGGCCAGCTCGTCCTGACACCGATCGCCGACGGCCGCGATCTGAAGGGCAATCTGTCATTCACCAACGTCGACATGGGCTCCTTTCTCAGGGACGTCGCGCGCACGCCGCGCATCACCGGCACGGCGAGCGGCGAGATATCCCTGCAGAGCAGCGGCAACACGGTGGCGCAGCACGTGGAAGCCGTCGACGGCAATCTCCGCATCAGCATCAAGAACGGCGAGCTCGCCGGCATCGATGCCGAGCAGGCGTTGCGCCGTTCGGAGAAGCGTCCGCTCTCGGTGCCGAATGAAGTGCGCACCGGCAGCACAAACTTTCAATCAGCCGAAGTCGCCGCCGACATCAGCAATGGCATCGTCGCGTTGAGCAAAGGCCAGATCAACGGCTATGGCGTCGGCCTCGACGTCGGCGGCGCATTCAACATGCCCGAACAAAGCCTCAGACTCGACATCGGCGTTTCGCCGGCGCGCCGGCCTGAAGCCATGCCGAGCACCAGCAAGGGTTCGATCCTGAATTTCAATTTGATCGGCCCCTGGGACAATCCCAACTTCATCCTCGACACCGACAGCCTGATCCGCCGCTCGGAAGCAGCCGCCGCACTGCTCGGCGCCCAGGTCAAACGGCCAGAGCCGCCGGAGCCCCTGCCTGCTACCATCAACCCCGAAGCAGCGAGCGCCAGCGGCGATTGAGCAAGAAGAATAGGGACAGCTACCAGAAGCCCTCATCTGAGGAGGCGCGCAGCGCCGTCTCGAAGGACGGGGCGACAGGCGAGCTCTGCGTAATGGGTACAAAGGACACACGCACGTTTAGACTGTGGCGTGACGCCCCGTCCTTCGAGACACGCCCTGCGGGCGTTCCTCAGGATGAGGGCTCCTGGAAATATTTCGCCATATGCAGAGAGATGCAGCTTCAGTCGTCAACAGCGACCATGACGTCGGATGCCTTGACGACCGCATAAGCCGACTTGCCCTTTTCGAACTTCAGCGAATCGACCGCTTCATTGGTGATCGAAGCCGTCACAATGGTCCCGTTGACATCGATTTTGACATGCGATGTCGTGACGCCTTTGACCACGTCGACGATCTTGCCTTTCAGAATATTACGCGCGCTGATTTTCATCGTGCTGTCTCTCTCTATTTGAGAACCGTGAAACCCTGTTTCTCGAAAATCTTGCGGGCGGCATCGGTGCGCAGGAATGTCAGGAACTTCGGCGCCGCCGGATTCTTCGTACCCGCCGTGAGCGCGAACGGATAGACGATCGGCGGATGTGAATCGGCCGGGAACGTGGCGACGACACGCACACCCGACTCGGCAGCGGCGTCTGTGGCATAGACGATGCCGAGCGGCGCTTCACCGCGCGTGACGAAATTCATCGCCGCGCGCACATTGTCGGACTGCGCCAGGCGCGGCTCGACCTCGCTCCACAGTCCGAGCTTCTGCAACGCCGCCTTGGCGTATTTGCCGACCGGCACGGTGTTGACCTCACCGGTGGAAATCCGGCCTGTGCCGACCGCCTGCTTCAAGCCGTCGACGGTCAGGCCGATGGACTGGATGCTCGAGTTCTTGGCGGCAATGAACACCAGACGGTTCTGCAGCAGATCGAAACGGCTGTCCGTCTTGATGCTGTTCTTGCTGACCGCATAGTTCATCGAGTCCTGGTCGGCCGAAGCGAAAATGTCGGCCGGGGCGCCCTGCTCCAACTGCCGCGCGAGCGCCAGCGAGCCGGCATAGCTCAGCTTCACATCGACGCCATCGCTGGCCCTGAACGCCTTGGCGGCATCATCCAGCGCATCCTTCAGGCTGGCGGCGGCGAAGACGACGACCGGCTCCTGCGCCCTGGCCAGGACGGAAGAAACGGCGACAGCGCCGACAAGAGCAAAGGCTTGAAACGTACGAACGAGCGCGCGCAAAGGCGACCTCCAGCTTGAATGGATTTGGCGGGATCAAGATCGCTTCGGGGACCAGCGTGCCCGAACGCACTCCGGCGCACGGCGAGAGCGGGATCGTTATATCCAAATAGATATAGCGTTGATATGAAAAGGTCAAACCTGCTGGCGCATGAGATGACACTGCGGCACATGCTGCAACCAATGTCATTCCCGACGCGCCGCAGGCGCGAGCGGGAAACCAGGAGTCAAGGGCTGCTACCTTTCCATGTGCTGCGGCTGTGGGCTGAGTTTCCAGTCAGACTCCCAGGATGAGAGCTTCTGTTAGATTTATTTGGCCTCACATGCCGCGGATGCCGCCGTTGCAGAGATTGATGACCTTCTCTTCCGTATAGCTGAGAAGCTCGCCCAGTCCTTCCTCGCGGCCGACGCCGGAGTTCTTGAAGCCGCCGTAAGGCACGCCGGTGAAATGCGTGCCGACGCCGTTGACCCAGACATAGCCGGCCTCGATCGCCTGCGAGACACGCAGGGCGCGCGAGATGTCCTGCGTCCACACGGCGCCGGTCAATCCGAGATCGATGGAATTGGCTTTCTCGATCGCCTCCGCCTCGGTCTTGAACTTCATCAGCGACATGACGGGCCCGAAGATTTCTTCCTTGGCGATGCGCATGTCGGGCGTGACGTCGCCGAACACCGTCGGCTCGATCCAGTAGCCCTTGTCGAACTCGTCGCCCTTGGGGCGTCCACCGCCGAGCAGCAGCTTCGCGCCTTCCTGCTTGCCGACGGCGATATAGTTGGAGACCTTCTGGAACTGCGCCTTGTTGTTGATCGGCCCCATATTGGTGGCGCTGTCGAGCGGATGGCCGACCTTGATCTTGCGAACGCGGTCGAGGATTTTCTCCACGACCGTGTCATAGATATCTTCCTGCAGCAGGATGCGGCTCATCGAGCCGCAGGACTGCCCCTGCCACCCGAAGTTCATGCCGCCGACGCTGGCCGCCGCGACCTTGTCGAGATCGGCATCGGGGAAGGCAACGAGCGGATTCTTGCCGCCGAGCTCCAGGGTGACATATTTCACCGAGGTTTCCGCCGCCGCTTTCTGGATGGCCATGCCTGACGCTGCCGAGCCGATGAAAGCGATGCGCTTGACCTTCGGGTTGCGCACCAGCGCATCGCCCGTCTCGCGGCCGCCGGTCACCACATTGACGACTCCGGGTGGCAGGATTTCGGCGCAGAGTTCCGCAAGGATCGAGGCCGACAACGGGCTCTGTTCCGACGGCTTGATGACCATCGTATTGCCGGTGATGATCGCCGGCGCGATGCGTGACGCGGCAAAGCCGATCGGATGATTGAAGGGAATGATGCGCCCGACAACACCGTAAGGCACACGCAGGGTGAAATGAATGTTCTCCGCCGTCGCGGGAACCGTCTCACCCTTGATCTCATAGGCCAGCCCCGCCGCGAAACGCATGCGGCTGACGGCGGTGATCACGTCATTGCGCATCGGCCCAAGCGTATTGCCGGTGTCCAGCGCTTCGACCCTGGCGAACTCGTCGGTCTTGGCGAGGATGGCGTCGGCGAGCTTGTTGACATATTCGGCGCGCTTGGCCATCGACAATGCCGCCCAGGCCGGAAAGGCGCGATGCGCGGCATCGACGGCGAGGTCCATGTCGCGCTTCGAGCCCATCGGCACGCGACCGAGATAGGTCTCGTCCGCCGGATTGATCGACTCGAGCCAGCCGCCGTCGAGGCTTTCGACAAGCTTGCCATCGATCAGCATCTTGCCGGTGATCGGTTGTGTTCCGTGCATGGTATTTCCTCCGTTTGATCTTGGTTGCAGATGATGAAAGGCACGGCTTCAACGAAGCCGTGCCTGCAAAGAAACTGAATCAGAGACCGACAACCACCGACTTCACTTCCGTGAACGTCTCGATGCCTTCCTCGCCGTTCTCGCGGCCCCAGCCGGACTGCTTGTAGCCGCCGAAAGGCAGCGCATTGTCGAGCGCGCCGCCGTTGATGCGGATGAAGCCGGACTTCAGCTTGCGCGCCATCTTGTGAGCGACGCCGACATCGCGCGTCCACACATAGGCGGAAAGACCGTAAGTCGTATCATTGGCCTCAGCCGCGATACGCTCGAGGTCGTCATCGTCAAACGACATGGCGCAGAGCACCGGTCCGAAGATTTCTTTCCGGCGCACGCTCATCCCGGCAGTCGTGTTGGTGAGGATCGTGGGTTGCACGAAATAGCCCTCCCGCTCCAGCGGCTTGCCGCCGACGCGCACATTGGCGCCAGCCTGTACGCCCGAGCGCATGAAGCCGACGACACGATCAAACTGCTCCTCCGAGACGACAGGTCCCATCTCGGTCGTCGGATCGGTGCCCGGCCCGACCTTCAGCTTGCCGGCGCGGTCGGCAATGCCTTCGACGATACGTTCGAAGACTTGTCTGTGCGCATAGAGGCGCGAGCCCGCGGCGCAGACCTGCCCAGCGTTGGTGAAGATGCCGCGCGAGGCGCCCTCGATCGCCTGATCGATATTCGCATCCGGGAAGATGATCACCGGCGATTTGCCGCCCAGTTCCAAGGTCACACGCTTCAGGTTGCCCGTCGCCGCGCGCAGGATGATCTTCCCGACCTCCGTCGAGCCGGTGAACGACACCTTGTCGACGCCGTCATGCTCGACGATGGCGGCGCCCGCCGTCTCGCCGAAGCCTGTGATGATGTTGACGACGCCATCGGGGAAGCCGACCTCCTGCACCAGCTCGGCGAGCTTCGCCGCCGTCAGCGGCGTCTGCTCGGCAGGCTTCAGAATGACCGTGCAACCCGCCGCCAGCGCCGGCGCGATCTTGTTGATCGCCATCATCAGGGGGAAATTCCACGGCACGATGAGGCCGGCGACGCCGACCGGCTCGCGCAACGTATAGGCATGCCATTCGCCCGGCAGCGACACATCCACGGTCTTGCCCGAAAGCTTGGTGGCCCAGCCTGAATAGTAGCGCAGCTTTTCCGCCGACGACGCCACATCGATCGCACGCGCCACCTTCAGCGGCTTGCCGTTGTCCAGTGTCTCGAGCAGCGCCAGTTCATCGCCATGGGCATCGATCGCCTCGCCCAGACGATAGATCAGGCGGGCGCGGTCGGCCGGCGACATCTTCGACCATGGACCATGATCGAACGCCTTGCGCGCCGCGCGCACCGCGAGATCCACATCGGCCTTGTCGCCGGCGGCCACCGTGGCAATCTGCTTCGCCGTCGCCGGATCATACACGGCGAACGTCTCGCCCGATTGCGCATCGACGAACTTGCCGTCGATGAACAACTTGCCTGGAGCCTTCAGAAACGACGCGACCTTGGCGCCGACCGTATCGGTTGAAACTGCAACATTCATAGGAGCTCTCCATTAGAGGCGCGTTCCCTTCTCCCGCGCGCGGGAGAAGGTGGCCCTTGCGCAGCAAGGGTCGGATGAGGGTACGAGTCAGGGTGCGCGCAAAGCCCGCAACAGGCTTCCCACGCCGCTTCTCGGCAAAGCGACGAACGGCTTCTCGGATTGCTTGCACAACCGCTTCACCGCGTTCGCCGCATTGTGGCTGACGCAATCGACCGGAAACACGGCGATGTCGGCGCGGCTGACTAGACCCGCAAGCAGGCTCATCGCATCCGCCTGGCCGCCGTCATGGTGCAGGAACGCCCCGCCTTTCGAGGTCACCGCATCACGCAGACTGGGCAAGGACGATGGCTGGCCGCCGATGTAAAGAATCGTACCGCTGAATGAGGGGTCGTCGGACGTCGCGCTCTGCGATTGCGCGCCGGTATAGGCCTCCAGCGCCTCCACCTCTTCGCCGAGTTGATCGGCGCGGACCTGCAGCCGTTCCATCTCGCTTCGCGATGCGCCCTGCTCTCTGCGCCACTGCTGACGCTCGGCCTCCAGCTTCGCGCAGCGCGCCTCTTCGCGCGACAATTGAGTCTGCAGCCGGCTGACGAGCCGGTGCAAGGTCTCGGTGTCGTCGTCATCGGCTTCGGACGGCGCATGGCTGACGGCCAATTGCGCGGAGAGCAGCTTCTGCAACCGCATGATTTCCCGGTCGCGCTCGACCAGCATGGTGCGCAGATGCGCCTCCTGCCGCTCCACCTTCTCGGCGAGCGCGATGTTTTCCTTCTCAAGCTTGGTCAACTGGCGGATGTCTGCCCGGTTCGCTGCGCCGACCAGATGCGACAGCATATGGACGTCGGCGAAGACCGTGCGGATCGTCTCGCCGGCCGATTGCGGATGCGTCAGCGCCGCCCAATAGCCGCCCGCGATATCGCCGGCTTTCTTCGCCTCCTCCCACAGCCGCAGCACATCGGCCGCGCTATCGGCCGGCTCGAACTGACGGATTGCCGCGGCATGACGGGCGTCGAGCGCCTTCTGCAGCAATTTGGCCGGCCCGGCGTGCACAGAGGCAAGCTGAACGCCCTTCTGATGCAGGTCGTGGTCGGACAGATGATCGCTTGGACCGTCGAAGGCCTTGCGCACGATCTTGCGCAATTCGCCGACCGTCATGCAGGTGCCGATGATCGAACAATGCAGATTGGTGCTGAAGTCCCAGAGCTTGCGGCGCTGCCGCAGGACGAAGCCCGCGACGGCTGCCCCCTCGACGACCGGCTGCGGCACCACAAAATTCGGCCAGAGCGGCCGCGCCTTCGATTCGGGATGAGAGAACTGCAAAATACCAGCCAATTGAGCCTCGCGAAGACGGACAGCGGCAAGCGTTATATATGTATGAATATAGCGCTAGATGACCGGCCATCGTCAAGGCCTGCAGCGAAAAAACGATGAAACAACCTCGTTTCAGCAGGTTTTCGCGACTTTTTGTCTCTTCACTGACTAAGTCGACTGCCGCCGGAAGCCGCGCGAGATCAAAAGACCGGTCACCACCAGCAGCGCCACCGTGCCGATCATCAGGGTCGAGATAGCGTTGATTTCGGGCGTCACCCCCAGCCGCACCTGGCTGTAGATGCGCATCGGCAGGGTCGTCGCGCCCGGCCCCGTGGTGAAGCTGGCGATGACGAAATCATCGAGCGAAATGGTGAAGGCCAGCAGAAACCCGGCGATCACCGACGGCGCGATCAGCGGCAACGTGATCTGGAAAAAGGTCGATAGCGGCGAAGCGCCGAGGTCCATCGCCGCCTCCTCCAGGCTGCGATCAAAGCCCGCCAGCCGCGCATGCACGACGATGGCGACAAAGCACATGCCGAAGGTCGTATGCGCCACGGTCAGGGTCCAGAAGCCGCGATCGAAATCGAAGGCGATGAACAGCAGCAGCAGCGACAGGCCCATGATGACTTCCGGCATCACCAGCGGCGCATAGATGAGCGATGAGAATGCGAGCCGGCCGCGAAACCGGCCGAAGCGCGACAGCACGATCGCCGCCAATGTGCCCAGCACCGTCGAGGCCGCGGCCGAGATCAACCCCACCTTCAGGCTGATCCAGGCGCTGTCGACGACCTGCCGGTTGTCGATGAGCGAGGCATACCAGTGCAGCGAAAAGCCGCCCCACACCGTCACCAGCCGCGAGGCGTTGAAGCTGTAGAGCACCACCAGCGCAATCGGGATGTAGAGAAACGCAAAGCCGAGGATGAGGACGGCGACATGCGCCGGGCGCAGGCCACGGGTCATGAGGGCCGCTCCATCGACTTCATCTCATTGCGTTCGTAGAGGATCAGCGGAATCAGCAACAGAACGAGCATGACGATGGCGACGGCGGAGGCGACAGGCCAATCCCGGTTGGCGAAGAACTCGTTCCACAGGGTGCGGCCGATCATCAGCGTATCGGACCCGCCGAGGAGATCAGGCACGACGAATTCGCCCACCGCCGGAATGAACAGCAGCAACGCGCCAGCCAACACACCGGGCAGCGACAAAGGCAAGGTCACCTGCCGGAATGCCTGCGCGCCCGTCGCGCCGAGATCGCGCGCGGCCTCCACCAGCGACGGGTCCTGCCGGTCGATCGCATTGTAGATCGGCAGGATGAGGAACGGCATGTAGGAATAGACGATGCCGATCAGCACCGCCCAGTCGGTCGCGAAAATATGCAGCGGCTCCGAAATCACTCCAAGCGACAGCAGCGCATGGTTGAGCAGCCCTTCGTCCTTGAGGATCGTGATCCAGGCATAGACGCGGATGAGAAAGCTCGTCCAAAACGGCGCGATGGCGAGCGCGATCAGCGCCGGCCGCCAGCTGCGCGGCGCCCGCGCCATCGAGAGCGCCAGCGGATAGGCGACGACAAGACCGAGGATCGTCGCAAGCCCCGCAAGCTTCAGCGATCCGATATAGCTGTCGAGATAAAGCGTGTCGTCGAGCAATGACCAGTAGTTTGACAGCGATAACTCGCCGAGCTTGCCGACGAATGCGTGCCAGCCCGCAGACAGGTCGAAGACCGGCTCATAGGGTGGCCGCTGCTGCGCCGCCTGCGACAGCGAAATCTTGATGACGAACAGAAACGGCGCGGCAAAGAACATCGTCAGCCACGCCAGCGGCAGGGCGATGATCGTAAACCGCCCCCAGCGGAAGCGGCGCGGGCTGTCGCCGCTCATCGGGTCAACGCCTGCATGGCCGAGCGGTCGAAGCCGAGATGGACTCGATGGCCGCGTTGAAACGTCTCCGCCCCTGCCCCGCCGCTGTTTGACGCCGAGACGCGGACAAGTCCGCCGCCATCGGCCTTGATCCTCCAGACCTGCGTATCGCCAAGATAGGCGCTGTCGACGATCTCGCCGGCAAACACCACATCGCATGAGGGCGCACTATCCTTCGACATTCTTATTCGCTCGGGGCGCACCGCGATGCTCATGTCCTCGCCAGGCCTGGTTGCGCCCGCAATGCTGCGGCATGAGAACGCCGGCGCGGCGCTGACGATCATCGGCGCGCCATCCGGGCCGTTCGTTACCCGCACATCGAACAGGTTGATGTCGCCGATGAAGCGCGCCACGAATTTCGACACCGGCGCCTCATAGAGATCGCGGGCGCTGCCCAATTGCTCGATGGTGCCGGCGCGCATCACCGCGATCCGTTGCGCCATCGCCATCGCCTCGTCCTGATCGTGCGTGACGATGATGAAGGACACGTCGAGCTCGCGCTGCACCTGCATCAGTTCGAACTGGGTTTCCTCGCGCAATTTGCGATCGAGCGCCGCCAGCGGTTCGTCGAGCAGCAGCAGGCGCGGCCTGCGCGCCAACGCCCGCGCCAGCGCGACCCGCTGGCGCTGACCGCCCGACAATTGCTCCGGCTTGCGCTCGCCAAGGCCCTCCATCTGCACGAGGCGCAGCAGATCGCGCATACGCGTTTCGATATCGGCCCTGCCCATGCCTGCCTGACGCAGGCCAAAGCCGATGTTGCGCGCCACGCTCATATGCGGAAACAGCGCATAGGACTGGAACATCATATTGACGGGACGGCGATTGGGCGGCACCCCTGCCATGTCCACGCCGTCGATGAAAATGCTGCCGCTGTCCGGCGTCTCGAAGCCGGCGATGAGCCGCATCAACGTTGTCTTGCCGCAACCAGACGGCCCAAGCAGGGCGAAGAATTCGCCGGCCTGGATATCAAGGGATATGTTGTCGACAGCGAGCGTCGCGCCGAAACGTTTGGTGACGCCCTCGATGCGGATCAGGGATGAAGCCATTCTGCGTGGTCAGCCTTCGCTGCGCATCGCCTCGGCCAGCCGCGTTTCCAGGGTGCGCGGCTTGACCAGCACGAGCCCGCCGCGCGTCTTCTCGACAATGCCTTCATGGTCGAGTGAAGACAATTCGCGTGTCACCTGTTCGCGGCGGCAGCCGATGCGCGCCGCCAGCACATGATGGAACGGCGGCGGGCTGACGATCCTCTGACCATCGTGCCCGGCGCGGGGATGCGACATGCGCAGCAGTTCCGCATAAAGCCGGTGCTTGAGGTCGAAGACGGAATATTCGGTCAGGCGCGCATTGCTCTCGCGAATGCGCCCGGTCAACAGCCGCAGCACCTTCTCGCAGGTCGAGCGCGAAGCGAACAGCAGTTCGCGGAACACCGACGCCGGCATGATGCACAATTCGCTGCGTGTCAGCGCGGTCACATTGGCCGACCGCGCGACACTGTCGATGGCCGACATTTCGCCGAAGAACTGCCCGGCCTTCATTTCCGCCAGGATGACTTCCTTGCCGGCGACCGTGCGGATGAGCACCCGGACATCGCCGGACAGGATGAAATAAACGTCCGACGTCTGGTCCTCGAAATCGACGATGGTCTCGTTGTCCTCGTAGCGTTTCCAGTTGCAGCGCCGGTCGTACTGGACGAAATCGACGTCCGTCGTATCCTTGAAAAAGGGTATCCGCGCCAATGTTTGCGTGTTCGTCTGCATATAGGATCCTCGCGAACGGGATATCTCCGGCAACCAGCGCCGGGCAATCTAGAGCATGATTCCGAAAAGTGGGAACCGGTTTCGGACGTGATGCTCCACAAAACACGCGCTGGATGTGCGATTCATCTCATTTGGAACAGAACCTAGCGTAAGAAATGCAAAACTTGCTATCGGCATTTACAGGCCAACAGCCGGAAGCTTGGGTTGAACGCCCCATTGTCGGCTCAGGCGGTCCGCTCAGCGCTTCTGGTCGCAGCCGTCAGGGTGTTCTTCATCAGCATGGCGATGGTCATCGGCCCGACGCCGCCCGGCACCGGCGTAATCGCGCCCGCGCGGGTCTGGGCCACAGCGAACGCGACATCGCCGACCAGCCGGGTCTTCGGCTTGCCGTTCTTGTCCAGCCCCTCTCCGGGAATACGGTTGATCCCGACATCGATGACGATGGCGCCAGGCTTGATCCATTCGCCCAGGACCATCTCCGGCCGGCCGACCGCGGCGACCAGGATGTCGGCGCCGCCGACCACGGCCGCAAGGTCGCGGGTGCGCGAATGTGCGATGGTGACGGTGCAATTTTCGGCAAGCAGCAGTTGCGCCTTCGGCTTGCCGACGATGTTGGAACGCCCGACGACGACCGCGTTGAGCCCCGCCAGCTTCAGGCCAAGCGCCTTGATCGCCTCGTCGATGAGCAGCATGGAGCCGGCAGGCGTGCACGGCACGAGCGCCCGGCCGATATCGCCGATGGCAAGCAGGCCGGCGTTAATGGGATGAAAACCATCCACGTCCTTGGCCGGCGAAATGCTCTCCAAAACCTTGGTAGCGTTAACGTGCGCCGGCAGCGGTAGCTGCACGAGGATGCCATGGATCGCGGGATCGGCGTTGAGCCGGCCGACCAGGGCCAGAATATCAGCCTCGCTGGTGTCGCGTGAAAGCGTATGTTGAACGGAATGGAACCCGCAGCCCTCGGCGGCCTTCCCCTTTGATTTTACATAAACTTGGCTCGCAGGGTCCTCGCCGACGAGCACCACGGCCAGACCCGGCCGCACGCCGCGTGAGATCAATGCGGCAGCTGCATCCGCAACCTCCCGCAGAACCCGCTGCGACACGGCTTTCCCGTCGATGAGAAAAGCCTCGCGGTGTGTTCCCGCGCGCGTTGTCTGAGACTGATCGGACATCGAAAGCGGCTCCTCCTGCAAATTCCAAGCATGACGCCTCTTGAAGGCGCGCCTTTCTTTGGCAGAGCGCCGACAGCGTGCCAAGCGGAATGAAGTCAATACTGATTTATTTACAGTTTTCCGCGACGGTATGGCGTCCACCACTAAAGATTTGAGCCATGACCGTGAAAAGCCAGTATTTCTTCGCGGCATTTCGTCGTGCCTGCGCCAGTTTCAAGCGCGACATACGCGGCAACTCCGCCCTGCTCTTCAGCTTCGCGATTATTCCCCTCGGCATCGCGGCCGGCGCCGCCATCGATTATTCCCGCTCCATCGCGGCCTCGGCGAAACTGCGCGCCGCGACCGACGCGGCGGCGCTCGCCGCAGCGATCGTCACCCAGGACACCGTGGGCACAAGAGTGGGCCTGACCGACGAACGCATCAGCGTCGCCACCAATGCCTTCAACGCCAACATCGACCAGACCAGGTCTCTCTCCGGAGTGAATTTCACGCTCACCGATCTGGGCATCACGGTCCGGGCGGTTTCGAGCGCGCAGTTCACCAACGCTTTCGGCGCCTTGCTGCGACGGCCGACGAGCACGCTCAATGCCACTGCCGAAGCTATGCTCGCCACCAATGCCAATTACGAAGTCGCTTTCGCTCTCGACAATACCGGCTCGATGGCCGATTCAGGCAAGATAACGGTGTTGAAGGCAGCGATGACGAGCTTTTTGAACAAGCTTGAATCCGCCAACCGAAGCATCGGCAACGTCAAAGTATCGATCGTCCCGTTCGGCAATATGATCAGACTGAACACGACGACCGCTGCGGGCGCGCTGTGGATCAAGCAACCGCTGCGCGATCTGGGCCAATGGCCCGGCTGCGTCGGCGATCGCATGTCACCGGCCTACGACGCCAATGCGACGGTGCCGTCCACCGGCACGCCCGATACATTGTTCGAGGCGATCGACGGATCTTTCAACGTGTTCCCGATCACGCCCGCCTCATCACCCGTGGCCGCACTCCCTTTCACGCCGACCGCCTGCAACATGGCACAGGTTATGCCGCTGACGGAAAACTTCCCGACCATGCGCGCCACCGTCAACTCCATGACGCCCGGGGGCACGACCAACCTCACCATCGGCATGGCCTGGGCGCTGCAGACGCTGACGCCTGGAGACCCGTTCAACACCGCTCTTCCCTTCGGCAGCGGCTATACCAAGATCATCGTGCTTCTCACCGACGGCCTCAACACGCAATCGCGCTGGACGACAGATACGGCGACGATGAATGCGCGCACCCAGACGGCCTGCACCGAGGCGAAGTCCAAAGGCGTGATCGTCTATACGATCGGCCTGATGAGCGAGGACACGGCCCTGCTGACATCATGCGCCTCGGCGCCAAGCAAACACTACTTTGCGCCGACGCCCTCACAGATCCCCGACATCTTCGATGTCATCTCGATGGACATGACGACCGTCCGCCTCAGCCGCTGACAACCTCGAACGTCGCGCCGTGGCGGTTTTGCTGTTGCGGCTGCAGATGGATCATCGATGGCTTGTCGTAGAGATCGCCGTCGAAGCCTTCCGGATCGCCGTGGCCGCTCCATGCTTCGACGCTGACAAAGGCTGCACCGGGGCGCGACCACAGCGCGAAATGCGGAAATCCCTCTGTCGCAATGCTTATCGCCAGCCCGTCCGGGCTCTCGAAACGCAGTGACCGGCTGCGGGCATTGAGAAAGCACATGGCTTCCTGCGCGAACAGCGAGGGCGATAGCGCCAGCCTGCGCCCATCGAGCGGCGTACGTCTGCGTTTCGTGCTGAACAGGCCGCCTGGCGCGATGACCGGCACGTCGGGGTTTTCCGGCTCGGCGAAGACGATCGCATAATCATCCTGCTGGCCTTGCGCGAACGGCCAGCGAAAGCCCGGATGCAGTCCACAGGCATAAGGCATGACGACATCGCCTTCATTGCTGACGCGGACATCGATGCGCAACACCGTCTCGTTGAGCGTATAGTCGAGCACGAGACGAAATCGGAACGGATAAATCGCGCGGCTTGCGGATGTATCCGTGAGACTGAAGCGCGCCCTGTGTGGCGCATCTTGCTCCACGTCGAACTGCGATGCAGCGGCAAAGCCGTGAACGCCCATCGGAGAGGACTGTCCACCGACTCTGATTTTTCCATCGCGCGCCCAGCCGACGATGGGAAAAAGGATCGGGCTCGATGCGTTCCAATAGACTGGATCAGGCTGCCAGATCAGGTCGCGTCCGCCGGCACGCCAGCCGGTCAATTCAGCCCCTGCCGCCGCGATCGAAGCGCGCGCGGAACCGGCGCGAAGATCGACGACAGCCGGCTTCGCCCTCACGCCAGGATACTCACGCCAGCACACTCACGTTTTGGCGTCGTCGTTGATCTTCCAGCGCTTGACGATGCCGGCGTCGAGCCCGAACAGGTCGAGGATGCGGCCGACGCTGTGGTTGATGATATCGTCTAGGGATTGCGGCTGGTTATAGAACGCGGGCATCAGCGGCGAGATCACCGCGCCCATGTCGGAGAGCTGCAGCATGGTGCGCAGATGGCCCGAATGCAGCGGCGTTTCGCGCACCGCAAGCACCAGTCGGCGGCGTTCTTTCAGCACGACGTCGGCGGCGCGGCTCATCAGCGAGGAGGTGACGCCTGTGGCGATCTCGCTCATCGTGCGGACCGAGCATGGAATGACGACCATGCCCAGCGTGTGAAACGAACCCGACGAGATCGACGCGCCGATGTCGGTGATCGGATGGGCGATGGTGGCGAGTTCGCGCACGTCCTTGGCCTTCAAGTCCGACTCATAGCCGAGCGTCATCTCGGCGGCCTTGCTCATCACCAGATGAGTCTCGATTCCCGCCTGCCTCAGCACTTCCAGCATGCGCACGCCATAAACGACGCCGGACGCGCCGCTGATGCCCACGATAATGCGCTGCCCGTCTCCGCCGCTCACGTGCCGCTCCCTGCTACTGCAATGGTCCCGAAGTGACGCGAATGCCGGCCGCCGTCAAGCGACTTGAGCCAGCGGCAATTGCGCCAGCATGGTTTCCACCGCCGCGGCCGGAAGAACAGCTCCCAGGTAAGCCGCATAGGCCGCCACATTGGCGGGAGCGGCCGAAGCCGGCGGTTGGGCGACACCCCATGCCTCGGTCGGACGCAGGGCATGGAGCGCCTCCTGCTGCAGCCGTTCGGCCTCCAGTTCGACCGCCTTGATGCGCTCCCGCAAAGCCGCCGCCTGGGCGGCATCGATCGATTTTTCCGGGCTCCGCAGCACGCGGCGCACCCCTCGCAACGGAATCACCACGTCATCGCGCCAGCCTTTCAGCGCCGCATCCATTTCGGCAATGTCCGCCGCCTCCAAAGCCCGGCCTTTCGCGGCCAGGAACAGTGCGAACAGAAGGATGTTCACGTCGACGCCGGCGCTGTCCTGCAATTCGATACAGGCCGGCGCGACGCCCTCCATCCGGTACAGCGACAGCGAGAACGTCCAGAATGGAGATGTGGTCTTCTGCATGGCTTTGCCTCCTTCAGCGCATCCTCGGACCGACATATTGCCCTTTTGCGCCGAAGACCGGAATATCGGGCGAACCGATGCGCCAGGATACCGATGAACAAGATCGAGCGCTGAAACAAACGGAGGAGAACGTCATGTATTCCGTTGCCTGGACCGTTCCCGTCAACCCGCAAGGCGTCTTTCCAGTCCTCACCCGCGAGCAGCTTTGGGAAGGGCTGGTGATGAAAGCCCGCGACGCCAAGCCTTTCGTCGGGGCGCCGATGGAGGAATGCCGCGTCCTGCAGGACTATGACGACGGCTTTCTGCGCGAGATCGTGCTGCGCGGCGTGCGCATGACGGAACGCATTACCTTCACGCCGATGGTCAAGGTGAGGTTCGAGAGAGTTGAAGCCCAGGGCTTCGACGGCTGGATCGACAATGTGATGAGCGATTCGGAGCAAGGCCTGCAATTGACCTTCACGTTCAGTGTCGGCTTCCCAGGCCTCTCCCATGGCTCGCCCGAAGAACAGGCGGCCGGCGAAAGGGTCAAGGAAAGTTATTTCGAGGCCGTGCGCAACACGATCGACGAAACAAGGCGGCGCGCGGCATCGGCCGCCGCGTGAGCGACGGCGTTCGAGGCGCAAACCCATACACCCCCGACAGCGTCGCTGACGCTATCGGCTATGCCGGGTCTGGCCCACGGAAAAGAATGCAGGCGTGGATCATCTGCCGCTGAAGCAATGCTTGCAGCGGAGCTCACGCCCTAGCGATCATTCCGTCTCGTTGCCTCTTGCGAGGCCGCCCTTGCGTCCTGCGGCGGAGGCCAAAGCGGGATCGCGCGTAAACGCACGATTTTGCGGACGAACTGATGAACCACCCTTCCGTCCGGCCTTGACCGCAAGTTTCTTGTCTTTGGAGAACGCACGATTCTCGGGCTTGACTGACAGACCGCCTTTACGGGCGATTTCCTTGCGTTTCTCTACGCTCATGGATGCGAAGCCACGCTTCGACTTTCCTGTTTTCAACATTTTTATTGCCCTTGTTTGGTGAGCGATCGTTGCGCTCACGGTCTTCACGGCTTGGTGTTACCAGCCGTCCCCTCTGGTCTTCTTAGTTGGAATGACAGAATTAAAACAGCCGATCCCTAGCCTTATGACCAAGTGATCCTTTGTTTTTCCAATGATTTAGATAAATTCTGTCACTCTTCCCTAGCATGATTCATATACCATCCACGGCAATGCGCAAATGGCCTAAACGTCGCAATACGAATTTCCGACCCTGAACCATAGTGCATAATGAAAATAAACCAGCTTGGCGGCAATTCAAGACACACGACGGGATCAAATTAAGGGACGCTTTGCATCGGCGCGCCATACTGGCTGAAGCCATTTTCCAGCGAAGTGGAACCTCGGTTCGCGTGAAGAAAATGCTCTCTTTTTAGGAAGCTAGACGCATTTTCTGGCGACAACGGGCCGGAAAACGCTGTCGCGAACGAGAAGGCCGCCGTGACCCACAGACAATCGATCACCCTGCAGGGACCGGAAACCCTCCCTCCGGACGCCGGCTCCTTGCCGGAAACGGCTGGATTCGCCCATCCCCGGCATTTTTCCGACCTCGACGGGCTGCGCGGCCTGCTGGCCCTGAGCGTCGTCTTTCTGCACTACGGCATCAATGACCAGTTGAAGCGTGTGAGCGGCGGCCACATTCCGGGTTTCACCTTCGAGCTTTCCGTCGATTTCTTCTTCCTGCTCAGCGGCTATGTGCTCAGCTATTCGACGCGCAACCGAACGCCTGGCGTAGCCGAGTTCGCCATCAAGCGCGCCTTCCGGCTTCTGCCGGTTTACTTCGCGATGTTCGCGCTCGTGCTCGCGATGGCCGTGTTTACAACACGCACCCTGCCCTATCTCATTTCACCGCTGCCGGCCTGGATCGTGCTGACGGATCTGTTTCTGGTCACACCCCTTACCGGCATCGCGCCATTGGATGTTCCGGCGTGGAGCGCAAGTTTCGAATTCTACCTGCCGATCATCGCTGTCGCGCTTACAGGAATATCCGGCCGATCCGTGCGCAGGCATAGTGTGGCGTTGCTCATCGCATTGACCTTTGCAATGTCGGTCGCAGTTTATTTCGTCGCAGCCGGCGACCATTACTTCGGCCTGCGTGCATTGCTCGGCCTGTCGGCGGGCTGCTGCCTCTATCTCTCGATGCCGCGCCTGACGTTGCCGGACGCGCTGTTCAAGCCGCTCACCATGTATGTGCTGATTGCCAGCCTGCTCGCAGTGATGTTCTTCGCGAGCATGGTGCATTTGGTTGCGATTGCTTTCCCCTGGATCGCGATCCTCGCCGTTGTTGTGGGAACGCGGACACGCACGCTTCTCTCGAGCGGTCCCATGGCAGCTCTGGGACACATCTCCTATACGCTTTACATGGTTCACATTCCGGTGCTGATGGCGAGCGCACTGTTCGTCGAGGATATCGGCGGCCACCCGTTCATCAAGGGTGTGGCCCTGCTCGCTGCGCTCGCCGCCGCCGTCGCCCTCACCGTTTTCGTCGAACGTCCAGGCATGGCATTGGGAAACGCCATCGCGCGACGGTTTCGCCCATAGACCCGTGGCGTCCACTGGGAATAAGTTTTCACCGTCCGAATGGAACCTCCCGCAGGCCGGATCATTTTGCGGGCGCCGAGGCTTGAGCCTTTGTCAGCCCGCCCGGTCAATGCGCGAAAATTGCTTGGTAGCGCAAACCTCAGCCACAAGCTCAGAGGCCAAACCATGGAAGTCTCGTACGATCAAGCCATCGAGATCTACGCAAAAATGATGGTCTTCCGCTGGGGAGATCAAGCGACGGAAAAAGCCGAGGAAGAGGCGAACCTCCGGTATCGCCGCGGCGATACCGAGGGGCGCGACGTCTGGCGCCGCGTCGCCAGGGTCGCGAAGACGCTGCCTCGCCGTCCTCGCAATCAGGGCGGCCTCAACAGCTAGCGACGCCACCGATTCGATGTGGAACAAAGACCTGAATCTATTTCAGATTTTGGAAATGGTCGGAGTGGCGGGATTCGAACCCACGACCCCCTGTCCCCCAGACAGGTGCGCTAACCAGGCTGCGCTACACTCCGACTGCGGACACCTATAGACAAAGGTATGGAGTCCCGCAACCGTCAGGCGGGTTACACACCGCTGTGATTTTCAGCGTTTTTCAGCCGCCTGAAAGCGGGTTGCGTGATAATGGCGCCTTGCCGCGCGCCGTCACGCCCCGCCCTTGCACGCGCCCGTTGCGCTCAACCGGCCACTGCACGCCAGATGTCGTTTCGCCTTTGAGCCCGCTTTCGCACGCGGTCGGTATTTCGCAAGCACGCGCTCGACGATCGGCTCCGTCTCGGATGTCCAGCCTGCCGAAATCCTGTCGGTCGAAAACGCGCCGGCCGCCGGCACGATATGGACGACCTTGTATCCGCGCGCCTTCAGCGTGCGCAGAAAGTCCGGCAGCATCGCGGCGGTCTGGGCGTGGACGTCATGCAAAAGGATGACGCCTCGGCCGGCTCTTTCCAACCGCCGCAACACCAATTGCAGTTGCGTCTGCGGCGTCATCGGTTTCCAGTCCTCGGCCCAGATGTCGGTTCCGAAGACAGCGATCCCTTGCTCCTTCAGGAACTGCAGCAAAGGAGCCGTATCGGCGAAGCCAGGGAAGCGGAAGAATGGAACATGCGGCTTTCCATCGGGTCCCGTTTCGCCCCAGCCCGCCATGTCCACGGCGTTCATGCCCTTGATGATCTCGTTTCGTGCGGCGCTGTCGCTCAAGCCCCGCAAGGTCACCGCCGGGTGCGACCAGCTATGACTTCCAACCGTGTGACCTTCGCGAATCTCCCGCTTCACCAGTTCGGGATTGGCCGCCGCATTGCGTCCGATCAGAAAGAAGGTCGCCTTGACGCATTCGCGGCTCAGGGCATCGAGGACCAGTTTGGTTGTCGCCGGCAATGGACCGTCGTCGAACGTCAGGACGACTTCGTGATCCTGCAGGGCCAGGGTCTGCGGATAGGTCTTCAGGCCTATGCCGGCTGACGCTTCCGAGCCGACCTGCAACTCTCGCGACGTACCAAGGACCTTGTCGAGCACTTTGGCGGATGAACAATCCTGCGATGGCCGAGGCGGCATCAACGCCGCCGGCGCTGCAGGAGCCGGCTTTTGAATCGCAGGTGTTTTCGAAACGTCCGGCGCTGTCGCCTGCCTGACCGCCTCTTGCGCGGATGCAGCGCTTAGCGCGCCGACGCTGATCAAGAGCAAGGCTGCGATGCGGACAAATGTCGGTCGATGATCGTTCAAGGCTCACTCCTCGCAATCCGAAGGAAACCCAAAAAGATTGCTCGACCTTGAAACATTCACCGACAATTCAAGAGCTCGAACTGAAAGGACTTCAACCAAGCCAAAACCTGACTCGTCGAAGTCACTACGGATGGAGGATTTTGGCGATAGATTATGACGAGAGCATCAGGCCTCGGCCGTGTCGAGAACGGCGATGCAACCGTTGATCAGCATCAACAGATCTTCAAGATCGCGCGCCTGCACCGGCGATCGCGGCGCGTGCTGCCAGCTCTGCGCGGGAGGCGCCTGCACCACGGCCGCCGGGTTCGGCGGTCTTGCCTGCATCGGCGCCGGATCATCATCCGCATCGAAACCGGCCAATGGCATCTGCACCGGGATCGGCACCGGCATCGGCCGACGGATTTCCGGCGCCGCTTCGCTTTGGCCAAGCCCGATCTTGCCGAGGGTCAGCAGCGCCCGCGCGCCCTGGTCCTTGAGAATGCGCTGGACGCCTTTGATCGTATAGCCTTCGTCATAAAGCAGGCGCTGGATGGCGGCGAGCAGCAGTACATCGTCAGGCCGGTAATACCGCCGGCCACCGCCCCGCTTCATCGGCTTGATCTGCGGAAACTTGGTTTCCCAGAAGCGCAGGACATGCTGCGGCAAGCCGAGCGCGTCGGCTGCCTCGCTGATTGTCCGAAATGCTTCGGCCTGTTTTTCCATCGACCCCGTCCCGGCGCCGCACGGACGCCAGGCCTAGTTTATCGGGCGGGAGCGATTCGCGACAGATGCAGGTGTGAGTCTAATCCCGAGCCTATTCCTCGTCGGGCACTTCGATCCCGTTGACGCGCGACTTCAGAATGTTCGAGGGCTTGAACACCATGACTTTGCGCGGCGTGATCGGCACCTCGACCCCGGTCTTGGGATTGCGGCCGATTCGCTCGCCTTTGGAGCGCACCAGGAACGAGCCGAAGGAGGAAAGCTTCACATTGTTGCCGCTGGCGATTTCGTCACAAATCTCGTTCAGCACGAGTTCGACGAGTTCGGCCGATTCGACCCTGGACAGACCCACCCGGCGATAAATGGCCTCGGCGAGGTCAGCCCTGGTGATATTTGTTCCGGTTTTGCCGGAATTGGCATCATCAGTCATAGAAAACTCAATGGAAAAAGGAAAAGGAATCAATCACAACGCCGCATGATGCAAATGCGTTGCACGGTCATTGCGATTTACAACCGCAGATTGCGAGTGTGCTACCAGCGGATTACCGCCGAGCCCCAGGTAAAGCCGCCGCCCATCGCTTCAATCATCACAAGATCACCCTTTTTAATACGACCGTCGGCGACTCCAACACTCAAAGCGAGCGGAATCGAGGCAGCAGAGGTATTTCCGTGAAGACTGACAGTTTTGATGATTTTTTCCTGTGAAATTCCCATTTTTTCAGCAGACGCGTCGATGATCCGCTCATTCGCCTGATGGGGAACGAACCAGTTGAGATCATTGGCGGTTAAGCCCGTCGCCTTGAATGCATCATCCATGACGTCGGCGACCATGCCGACCGCATGGCGGAAAACCTCCCGGCCCGCCATCCGCAAATGGCCCACCGTGCCGGTTGTGGACGGCCCCCCGTCCACGAACAGCTTTGGACGATGGCGGCCGTCGGATCGCAGGTGAGTCGTCAGAACGCCCCGGTCAGCGACCGTGCCCTCGCCCGGCTGGCGCGCCAGCACCATGGCGCCGGCGCCGTCGCCAAACAGGACGCAGGTGGTCCGGTCGCTCCAGTCGAGCAGGCGCGAAAACGTCTCGGCGCCGATGACCAGCACCCGTTCATGCGTGCCGGAGGTCAGAAACTTGTCGGCGACCGTGACCGCATAGACAAAGCCCGAGCAGACGGCCTGCAGGTCGAAGGCGGCGCCATGGGTCATGCCCAGAGCAGCCTGCACCTGGGTCGCTGTGGCGGGAAAGGTGTAATCCGGCGTCGATGTCGCCACGATCACCAGATCGATCTCGTCGGCCGTGCGTCCGGCTGCCTTCAGCGCGGCCAATGCGGCCTTCGTCGCCAGCATCGACGTCGTTTCGCCTTCCGCCGCCACATGGCGCTCGCGAATGCCGGTGCGCTGCTCGATCCACTCCCGCGTGGTGTCGACGAGCTTTTCCATATCGGCGTTGGTGAGGGCCTTCTCAGGCAGATAGGCGCCGACACCTTCGACGACCGAACGCCAGTTCTCCCGGCGAGACGTATTGCGGACTGTATCCACCATCGCTTCCAATTAATCCGGTTTCTCGTCACTGGCCGGCGCCGCCGCCTCCAGCGCCCCTGCCCGGGAATCCTGCATCCGGACGTCCTGAGACAGGGAAATCATGTCACGAATACGGCCCAGCAGCTCCTGCTTGACCACGTCGTAGCCGATCTCGATCGCGCCACAATAGCCTAAAGCATCGGTCGAGCCGTGGCTTTTGATGACGACGCCGTCGAGACCCAGAAATACACCCCCGTTTACCGTGCGGGGGTCCATTTTCGCTCTCAGGGCATCAAATGCCCGCCGCGCGAACAGATAGCCGATCTTCGACATCAGGCTCGCCCCCATCGCCTCACGCAGATACTGGGCGATCTGCCGGGCCGTGCCCTCGGCTGTTTTGAGCGCGATATTGCCGGTGAACCCTTCGGTGACGACCACGTCCGTCGTGCCCGCGCCCAGATCGTCGCCCTCGACGAAGCCGTGATAGACCAGGTTCGGCAGCTTGACCTCGCGCAGGATACGGCCGGCGGCCTTCACCTCCTCGATGCCTTTGATTTCCTCGACGCCGACATTCAACAGGCCGACCGTCGGATTTTCGATCCCCAGCACGATGCGCGCCATCGCCGCGCCCATGATCGACAGATCGACGAGGTGCTGGGCGTCGGCGCCGATCGAGGCGCCGAGATCGAGCACGACGGATTCGCCGCGCACCGTCGGCCACAGCGCGGCGAGCGCCGGACGGTCGATCTGCGCCATCGTGTTGAGGCAGAATTTCGCCATCGCCATCAGGGCGCCGGTGTTGACGGCCGAAACCGCCACATCGGCCTCGCCGCGCTTGACCGCCTCGATGGCCAGCCACATGGACGACGTCCGTCGTCCCTTGCGCAGGGCCTGGCTGGGCTTGTCGTCCATGCGCACGGAGACGCTGGTGTGAACCAGCTTCGTGTTCGCCGCCAGGGTCTTATGTTGCGCCAGCAACGGCTCGATGATGGCCTGATCGCCATAGATGAGAAACTGGGTGTCGGGACGCCGCTCATGCGCCAGAGCCGCGCCGCCGACAACGACCGCAGGACCGTGATCACCGCCCATACCGTCCAGAGAAATCCTGACGGGATTCGCCATACGCAACCGCTCCTACCCTGCGCGATTACATCGGCGGGCGCCCATTCGGGCATTTCCGCGCGGACAATAGCTATTTGGACCTGGAAGGCAATCCCGCGCGCATGCCTCCGCTAACAACTAATCTTACGATTTGTTTTACGACTTCTTGCGCCCCTCGCCCTTCAACGCACCAAGCCCTGAAAATGGCGATTCGGCAGGATTTTCCACTTGCGATGCATCGAAAGAAACACCGGGTTTGCGTGGATAAGGGTCGAGCGCCAGGGTCAGGAATTCGCTCGCCAGCGCGCCCAGATCGATCCGGCCGTCGACCACCGCTTCGGCTTCGTCTTCGTCCATCGAAACCGGCTCGGGCAGCTTGCGCGGCGCCGGCGCCGCCTTGTGGCCTGAGCCGGCAGTCCTCTCGGAACGCGCATCACGCGCGGCGCGACGCGCCGGCCCCGCCGGCTCCTCGAAAAAGCGCGCGTCGATTTCCTCCGAGATTTCCGTCTCGAACGGCTCGAGGGAAACGACGCATTGCTGGGTCAGACGGCTGTCGAGCCGGCCGGTGATGCGGATGAATTTCCCGGCCTTCACCGCATTGAACTTCGCCTTCAGGGAGGCAATGCCCTCGATCTCATTGAGCTCGGTCAAGGCCTCGCGTTCGTCCGCATCGGCCTCGATATCCCAACTGCGGGCCGGATCGCGCAGCAGGTCAGTGATCAGAACAGGCCGCGAAAAGGCCGGCTTGGTCCTCGTCGGTCTGGCCTTCGGGTGATCGTCGTTTTTCATTTCGCGCTCCTGGCTCTCAGGACACATCCGACGCGGCCACCACCGGCAACGGCCTGGCCATGATGGTTTCGAGGTTCAGCGCCTCATAGGCTTCGTGCAAGCGGCGCGTATAGCGGGCCAGCCGCTGGCAGTCGGCGCTCTCAAACAGGTCCTCGTCACCATAGACATTGCGGGCGAGCGCACGCGCCAGGATGTCTGTTTCCGGTTCATGCAGACCCGTCCGGTAGGCAACGGTACGGCCAAGATAGCCCTGGGCCATGACTTTCATTTTCTTGGGCATGGCGACGTCACCAGTGCCCATTTCGCGCAGGGCGATGTCGATATTGCGGAACACCGCGTCGGTCAGGTCCTGGGCGAGGTCCGGCCCCGGCTCCGGCAGGGTCTCGATCCGCCAGATCACCAAACCCGCGTGCAGGGACAAGGTTTCGAACCGCCCGGCAACCGTGTCCGTCACGCCATAACTCGTAAAAAAGGCCGGCTGACGCGACGCCGCCATGATCTCGCCGTTAAGCCGATCAATCAATTCCCGATTGCGGGAGCGACGGAGAAAACTGAATGCCATCGGTAAGTTCTGTCTGCTTTCGCCAGGGACGCCAGGAGGCGCCTTGATCTGCCTTTTGTAAACGCAAACCTTGCAATTCGCGCCTCCGGGGGTTAGGCATCGCGGCTCGCGGATGCAAGTAAAATCCTATAATACGCGCGCGTTGCGCTCTGTCCCATAGCGGACTGGCGTCCGCTTCGCTCGAAAATGCTCTATTGCCCATCGGGGAACCAAGTATGACGAAGCTGAATATCCGGTCGAAAGTGATGGGCTTGTCTCTGGCCACGGCGCTCGCCACGAGCCTGGGCGGCTGCCTGGGATATGACGGCGACGTATACCGCGGCTATGTCATCGACGACAAAGTCATGAGCCAGGTCAAGATGGGCTCGTCGGCCGAACAGACCCTGGTCGTCCTCGGCACCCCTTCCACCACTTCGACCGTCGGTGGTGATGCCTGGTATTACATCAGCCAGAAGACCGAACGGAAGCTCGCCTTCATGCAGCCGACCGTCACCGACCAGCGCATTTTCGCGGTCTATTTCGACAAGAACAAGAAGGTCCAGCGCATCGCCAATTACGGCCTGGAAGACGGCAAGGTGGTCAACTTCATCGACCGCACGACGCCGACCGCCGGCGGCGAAACCTCCTTCCTGAAAAACATGATGCAGAACCTGCTGCGCTTCTCCTGAACGCCTGAACCTGAATCGCAACTTGCGGAAATGCCGGCAAGTGACTCCGGCGATTCAGGCTTTCGCCATAACCACGGACGATGCGATACTCTTCCGCCTGAGCGGGAGAACTGCATGTCGTGTCTTACTGCCGCGAAACGCGCCGCTGTCGCCTGCGCCGTAATCATCGCGCTGGTCCAGACCGCGCAGGCGGCGACGTCCTGCACGGTCGCCGCCGGCCATCTGGTGACGCGGATCAAGCGCAACTGGCCATCGAACGGCGATGCGCCCCTCGACATGGTCGGCACAGTCCTCAACAAGTCCCCGGCTGGCGTCAGGACCGGAAAGACGCGATTCAAGCTGAAGGCTTATTCGAACGAGGCGTTCATCAAAGAGGCGAAGCAGCTTCGGCCGCCCCTCTCCCCATCCCCCGAACTGCTGAAAGCGTTCATCGGCAACGACGAAGCGGTGACGGTCTCCAATCTGCCCGGCAGCGATCTGTTTGCCGCCAACACGGTCAGCGGCACACTGCATTGCAATTCGACGGTGTTTTTCGCTGCGCGAGCGGGACAGGCGAGTCTCGCGCCCGCTCCGGAGAGCTGGGAAAACGATATGGGCGGGTCCTGCGGCAAAACACGGTCCTTTGCGTCGGTCGACGGCCTGTCCGTTGTGATCGACGACGACCTCAACGCCGGGCCGAGCCTTGCTTCGACATTGGTGCTGACGCCGTGGAGCGCCGGCAAATGGCAGGAGCCGTGTACGGCCAGCTTTGTCTTCATCCCCGCTTCGATCCGGCGAAGACGTTCAACGATTGGGCCAGCCTCAACAAATGGGAGCCGAATCATTGCGGCAGCGCCGGCTGTGGCGGATTTCAGCGCGTCGCGCTCGATCTCGTCAGGCAGACGCAGGAAGACCGCGCCGGCGTGGAAGCGAAGCTGCTCGCGACGCTGAGCGGGCCGCAACGCGAAGAGTATCAGCGTCTGAAGCGTATCGTCGCCGCCCGCCCCGCTCCCGATGACGCGCCGGCCGATGACAAGCCCGAGACCACGGCCGCGCTGACCGACACGCATCCGCTGCTGCTGCCGATGCTAGTCGACGATCATGTCTTTCTCGCCAGCCTGGGACACTTCACCATCGGCTGGCGCGTCTTTGCCGACTGGCAGGTAGTGGTGGCAACGGCTGAGAGCGACAAGGCCCATGAGATCGCGCACTTCGCCATCGGCATGACGCCGGGCCCGATCGCCAGCGCCACCGTCAAATGACCATGCGAATACCGCGTTTCTTGCGCCTTCCGCACGCGACTTGAATCTGAATCTGCAGAACTCGTGATAAACGATTCCATGGATTCAGCTTTTTCGAACACAAGGATCAATTCGCGACGCCGACGACCTGCCTGACGGTCGTCGGGTCGCTGAGGGCGGCGATCATCGCGTCTGCGACATTGGCGCGGGAAATGGAATAGCCGCGCGGCACATTCCCGCCGATGCTGGTGCGATAGATGCCGGTCCGCGGCTTGTCGACCAGCTTGGGCGGCCGCACGATCGTCCATAGAGTATTGCTGCGTTTGATTTCTTCTTCCATCTGCGCCAGGTCGGCATAGAGGTCGCGCAGAAGCGCGCTGATCAGCGGCAGCAAAAGCCGGCGGTTGACGAAACTCTCCCCGGCCGGCACCGGACCGACAGGCACCGCGCTCACCGCCGCGAAGCGCGCCACGCCGCTCCTCTCCAAGGCCCGCAGAATGCAGCGTGTGGCGGTGGAGGCGACCGGTCCATCCTTGCGGCCGCGCGGGCCGACACCCGAAACAGCGGCGTCGCTCGCCTCCAGTGCCGGGCGCAGGGCCTCGGCATCGCTCAGGTCCGGCGCCACCGCCACTTCGAGGGCGGCGTGTTTGACGTTGAACCGGGCCGGATCGCGGACCACCGCTGTTACCTGGTGCCCGGCCTTCAGCGCCTGCCGCACCACCTCTCCACCGATACCGCCGGTGGCGCCAAAAACCGTTATTTTCATCCGCTCTCTCCGTCACCGACCCGACGCCGCCTTCCAGCGGTGGATTTTTATCCGCTTTCCGTATAATATGAGATTCATACTATAATGACGAGAACCATACAATATGAATTCCGTATTATCTGACGGCGCGGCGCAACGACGGCGGCTGAGCGGCGCGATCAAGCAATCGCTGCGCGACCTCCGCAATCAACTGTCCCTGCTCAACCGCCATGTCGGCACGCGGCTCGACCTCAAGGACATCGACCTCGACTGCCTGGATCTCATCGCCCGTCACGGCCCGCTCAGCCCCAGCGCGCTGGCCCAGCGCGCCGGCCTCCACCCCGCCACCATGACGGGCATTCTCGACCGGCTTGAACGCGACGGCTGGATCGTCCGCGACCGGGTGCCGGCCGACCGGCGCGCCGTCCTCGTCCGCGCCCTGCGCGATCGCATCGCCGATATCTTCCGTCTCTACGCGGGGATGAACACATCCATGGACGAAATCTGCGCCGGCTATGGCGAGGCCGAGCTCGCGGTGATCGCTGACTTTCTCCGCCGCACCACAAATGCAGGGCACACAGCCACCGAGGAACTGGCCGCGGGGCGGGCCGCGATCTGAATCAGAACCTGCACAAAGCACCGCAAGCGATTCCGGAGACTCAATTTTCCAGCAAGCCACACAAACAAAAAGGGCGGGGTTTCCCCCGCCCTTTCCGCATTCACGTATCGGTTCGCTTAATGCGCCAGGATGGCCAGCAGCAGCAGCGCGACGATGTTGGTGATCTTGATCGCCGGGTTCACGGCGGGGCCCGCCGTGTCCTTGTAGGGGTCGCCGACGGTGTCGCCGGTGACGGAGGCCTTGTGCGCCTCGCTGCCCTTGAGATGCCTGACGCCGTCCTTGTCGACGAAGCCGTCTTCAAAGCTCTTCTTGGCGTTGTCCCAGGCGCCGCCGCCCGACGTCATCGAGATGGCGACGAACAGGCCGTTGACGATCACGCCCAGCAGCGAAGCGCCCAGCGCCGCGAAGGCATTGGCCTTGGAGCCGGAGATCCACAGCACGCCGAAATAGGCGACGAACGGCGCCAGCACCGGCAGCAGCGACGGGATGATCATTTCCTTGATCGCCGCCTTGGTCAGCATGTCCACCGCGCGGCCGTAGTCCGGCCGCTGGGTGCCCTGCATGATGCCCGGCATTTCGCGGAACTGGCGGCGCACCTCTTCCACCACGGAGCCCGCCGCACGGCCGACGGCCGTCATGGCGATGCCGCCGAAGAGGTAGGGGATGAGACCGCCGAAGATCAGGCCCGCGACGACATAGGGGTTCGACAAGTCGAACGAGACCTTGCCGACGTCCTTGAAGTAAGGGCGGCCCTGGTCGATGAACGCCTGCAGGTCGTTCGTGTAGGCAGCGAACAGCACCAGCGCGCCGAGACCGGCGGAGCCGATCGCATAGCCCTTGGTGACGGCCTTGGTGGTATTGCCGACCGCGTCGAGCGCGTCCGTCGAATGACGCACTTCCTTGGGCAGGCCTGCCATTTCGGCAATGCCGCCGGCGTTGTCGGTGACCGGACCGAAGGCGTCGAGCGCGACGATCATGCCGGCAAGGCCGAGCATGGTGGTCACCGCGATCGCCGTGCCGTAGAGGCCGGCGAGCTGCGAGGTGGCGATGATGCCGCCGACGATGACGATGGCCGGCAGCGCCGTCGATTCGAGCGACACGGCCAGACCCTGGATCACGTTGGTGCCATGGCCGGTCACCGAGGACTGCGCGATCGAGACGACCGGACGCTTGCCGGTTGCCGTGTAATATTCGGTGATCCAGACGATCAGGCCGGTGACGATGAGACCGACAAGACCGCAGATGAACAGGTTGGTGCCGGTGATCGACTGGCCCGAGACCTTGCCCATTTCGCCCCAGCCGACCAGCCAATGCGTCGCCAGGGCGAGACCGCCGATGGACAGCACGCCGGTGACGATCAGGCCCTTGTAGAGCGCGCCCATGATCGAGTTGTTGGCGCCCAGCTTGACGAAATAGGTGCCGATGATCGAGGTCACGATGCAGGTGGCGCAGATCGCCAGCGGATACAGCATGGAAGCGCCGAGCGCCGCCTGGCTGGCGAAGAAGATCGAGCCGAGCACCATGGTCGCGACCACGGTCACGGCATAGGTCTCGAACAGATCGGCCGCCATGCCGGCGCAGTCGCCGACATTGTCGCCGACGTTGTCGGCGATGGTCGCGGGATTGCGCGGATCATCTTCCGGAATGCCGGCCTCGACCTTGCCGACGAGGTCGGCGCCGACGTCGGCGCCCTTGGTGAAGATGCCGCCGCCGAGACGGGCGAAGATCGAGATCAGCGAGGCGCCGAAGCCGAGCGCCACCAGCGAGTCGATAACCGTGCGGTTGGAGACCGGCAGGCCCATCGGACCGGTGAGGACCCAGTAGTAGACGGCGACACCGAGCAGCGCGAGACCGGCGACCAGCATGCCGGTGATCGCACCCGCCTTGAAGGCGATATCGAGACCGGCGGCGAGCGACTTGGTCGCCGCCTGTGCCGTGCGCACGTTGGCGCGGACCGAGACGTTCATGCCGATGAAGCCCGCGGCGCCCGAGAGCACGGCGCCGATCAGGAAGCCGATGCCGACCAGCCAGCCGAGCCAATAGCCAAGTGCCAGGAAGATGATGACGCCGACGGCGGCGATCGAGAGATACTGGCGCTTCAGATAGGCCTGCGCACCTTCCGCGACCGCACCCGAAATTTCCTGCATGCGCTGCGAACCGGCATCGGCCTTCATCAGCGAGGATGCCGTTGCAACGCCATAAACGAGCGACAACAGTCCGCCCGCGATAATCAATAGAATGGGACTCATCGAGCTCCGCCCTTCCTTGTTTCCACACGAGAACCGCGGAAATCCGCGATACTGCAGGCGGCCCGAAAGAATTATGTCAGCAACGTGGCCGCCGAAGCTAAAAAGCCCTATGCCAGAAAGAAGCCCTGCCCGCAATGTCAAGTGCAGCAGGCAGCAGCGGGTAGGACCAATTTCCAATGATTTCAGGGAGGAGCCCGCAGCACACGCCGTTGGAAACGGTGAAATCCGCAAGGCTCTACGGAGATGATTCGTCTTTTGGAGGCGCGTTCAAGCGGGCTGAGTCTGCCTTCGTTTGAATGCACCGCTCACCAGGAGCGCAAGCAGGCCCAGCGCGACGGGCGGAAACACAACCCAGTTGACCAGCGCCCACCCGGAGTGGGCCAGCATCTGGCCTGACGAGAACGAGGCGATCGCCATGAAGCCGAAGACAAGGAAGTCGTTGAACGACTGAACCTTGTTGCGCTCCTCCGGACGATGCGTCTCGACCACCATGGCGGAGGCGCCGACGAAGCCGAAATTCCAGCCAAGCCCGATGAGGATCAGCGCCGCCCAGAAATGCGCAGCCGTAATGCCCTGCAATCCCGTAATGGCGGCGGCGATCATGATGACGAAGCCGGCAGCGACAATGCGCGGCGCGCCGAAGCGCGCAATCAGGCTGCCGGTAAAGAAGCTCGGCCCGAACATGGCCAGCACATGCCACTGGATGCCCCAGTTCGCGTCTTCCAGCGGAAGATCGCACATCTTCATCGCCAGCGGCGCCGACGTCATCACCAGGTTCATCATCGAATAGGCGATCATCCCACAAGCGACCGCGGTGATGAAGCGCGGCTGCAGGGCGATCTCGCGCAACGGCCGCCCCGCCTTCAGGGACGCTGCCGTCGGCTTCGGGATATTCGTTCCGGCCAGCACCATCATGCAGACGACGGCGACGGCGGACTGCGCCAAGAAACTCGCCATGAACAGATGCGGCGACAGCCAGTCCATCGTGTGATTGACAAGCTGCGGCCCGAGAATGCCGGAGAAAACACCGCCGATCATGACCCAGGAAATCGCCTTCGGCCGCAACGACGGGCTTGCCACATCGGTGGCGGCGAAACGAAACGAATGCGCCACCGCCTGATATGAACCGCCGATCATGGTCGCGAAGCAGAACAGGGCGAATGATCCGAGATAGATCGCCAGGGCCGCCACCAGCCCGATGAGGACGCCGCAACCGGAACCGATGAGAAAGGATGTGCGCCGGCCGTAATGGCGCGCGATCCATCCGGCCGGCAAGGTCGAGAGCGCCGTGCCAATGACGAAGGTCGTGACCGGCAGAGTGGCGAGGTCGGCGCGCGGCGCCAGGATCGAGCCGACGATGCCGCCGGTCGTCATCACCACCGTCGAATTGGCGCCCGCCAGCGCCTGCGCAACGGCAAGCCGCAGAATGCTGGCCTTCGCCGTACGATCGTCGATTTCGGTTGTGATAGTTGTGGCCGACATGCGCTCCTCCGACCCCACCTATAGATCGGCGCTCGCGGCATTGCCAACTTTACGATATTCAGACCACTGATTTGTTTGAGTTTTACAACGGTTGGCCGGGAATGTTTTGAATAACGGCCGGCAGATGGGTTATCACCACCCATCAAGAGGAAACACACTTTGGCTGACGTACGCCCCCACCCCCAAGCTACCGATCTCGCCGATCTCGCCGGCCGCCTGCTGGACGAACTGCGCGCCCGGCGTCCGCTGGTGCAGAACATCACCAATTACGTCTCCATGGACATCGCCGCCAACGCCCTGCTGGCGATCGGCGCCGCGCCCGCCATGGTGCATGCGCCGGAAGAGACGCCGCAGTTCACGCCCATCGCCGGCGCGCTTGTCGTCAACATCGGCACCTTGTCCGCACCAACCGCGAAAGCCATGCAGGTCGCGGTCGATGTCGCCCACAAGGTCGGCACACCCTGGCTGCTCGATCCCGTCGCCGTCGGCGTCATGGATTTCCGCAACAATGTCGTGCTCGACCTGATGAAGGCAAAGCCGACCATCCTGCGCGGCAACGCTTCCGAGATCATGGCGGTGGCACGCCTCGCCGGCCTGACGCAGACGAAGGCCACGCCGCGCGGCACCGACAGCACCAACACCACGTCGGAAGCGCAACTGTTCTGCATCGAACTCGCCAGGCATTTCGGCTGCACGGTGGTGGCCACCGGCGAAGTCGATGTCGCGACCGATGGCCAGCAGGTTGTGCGCCTCGCCAACGGCTCGCCGTTGATGACGAAGGTCACGGCGCTCGGCTGTTCGCTGTCGAGCGTCATGGGCGGCTTTCTCGCCATCGCCCTCTCCCCGCAAGAGCATCGTGCGAAAAAGTGGACACCGGTTTTTCGCGAAAACGATGCGGTACTTAAAGAATCTAGAGCGCCGAGCGGCGCTCTAGCGGCGGCTATCGCCGCGCTTGCCGTCTACGGCGTCGCCGGCGATATGGCGGCGGAAACAGCGCGCCATCCCGGCTCCTTCCGCGTCGCCTTTCTCGACACGCTCGATGCCATCACGCCGGCCGATATCGCCGCCCGTCTTAAGGTTGTTGCATGACTTACGATCCGAAAATCTGGCGCCTGTGTCTCGTCACCGACCGCGGCCTGTCGCGCGGTCGCAGTCTCGTCGATGTCGTCTCCGCCGCCGTCCAGGGCGGCGTGACCATGGTACAGTTGCGCGAGAAGGACGCCTCGACGCGGGAATTTCTCGCCGAGGCCGTGGCGCTCAAGAACATACTCAAGCCACTCGGCATCCCACTGATCATCAACGACCGTGTCGATATCGCCCAGGCCATCGACGCCGACGGCGTGCATGTCGGCCAGACCGACATGCCGGTCGAGATCGTCCGGCAATTGATAGGGCCGGACAAGATCATCGGGCTGTCGATCACCAACCGCACGCAGATTGAACGCGAGGATGCCAAGCGCACCGACTATCTCGGCATCGGCCCACTCTATCTGCAGACCACCAAGGCCAATGCTTCGACGCCGCTGGGTGTCGAAGGTTTCCGGACGCTACGCGCGCTGAGCATCAAGCCCGTGATGGCGATCGGCGGATTGAACGCGACCAATTCAGCACCGGTGCTGGAAGCCGGCGCCGATGGCCTTGCCATCGTCTCCGCCATCGTCGGCGCCGACGACCCGAAGGAAGCGGCCGCTTCTGTCTCCAGGCTCTTCAAGGCATAATCTCAATAAGACAAACGGAGGAAACATGAACGCCCCATTCGCGATCGAGAAGCAGCCGAGCCGCAGGATCGGCGACATCGAAGTGCTGGCCTTCTGCGACGGCCTGCTACCGACCGCCAACGACAAGGTGCTGGGCCTGTCGCAGGAAGAAACCGTGCGCATGACCGGCCACAAGTTCGGCGATGTCTTCTACATGTCGGTGAACGAATACCTGTTGAAGATCGGCGACAAGCTGGCGCTCATCGACACCGGCTCGGCCGAGCGCATGTATCCTTCGCTTGGCCTGCTCATCGGCAATCTCAAGGCCGCCGGCATCGACCCGGCCGACATCGATTACATCTTCCTCACCCATCTTCATCCCGATCACATGTACGGGCTGATCGATCACACCGGCAAAGCCAACTTCCCCAATGCGGAAGTCTTCGTGCATGAGGCCGAAGCCAATTTCTGGTTCGCGCAAAAACCCTGCGGTGATCCACGCATCGACAAGAACCTGCCGCATGTGGAGGCCGACACAAGGCCTTATCGCGACCGCCTGCACATCGTGAAGGAAGGCGGCGGCATCACCGGCGTCGCGGCCCATCTCTGCCCCGGCCACACGCCGGGCCACACCGCCTGGATCGTCAACTCCGGCAAGGACACCGCCATCATGTGGGGCGATGTGGTGCATTACGCCCAGATCCAGTTCGCCAAACCGGAAGTGCAAGTGGCCTACGATCTCGACGGCGCCCAGGCCGCGAGGTCGCGCCGCCGCGTGCTCGAAATGTGCGTGAAGGATAACATCCGCGCCCTCGGCGCCCATCTGCCGTTTCCGGGCTTCGGCTGGGTGGAGAAAGATGGAAGCGGCTTCAGGATCAACGAGGCGGATTGAGACGACGCGAATCCTTCTCCCGCCTCGGCGGGAGAAGGTGGCCTCTGCGAAGCAGAGGTCGGATGAGGGTAAGCTCTCTGCACTAACTTCAGATCAAGCCGCCGCAATCGGCCGCTCTCCCTGCACCATCGTCCTATGCAGCAGCCGCCGTTCGTTCTCCATGTCATACGGCAGACCGATATGCAGGACGATACGATTGTCCCAGATGACAAGGTCGTGCGCTTCCCAGCGATGCGCGAGCACCGCCTCATCCGTACAGGCCGATGCCAGGATCCTGTCGGCGAACGCCAGGCTCTCGTCTTCTGACAAACCTTCGATCTGCAGCAGATCGTTGTGGTTGATGAACAGGCTCGCCTCACCCGTCTCCGGATGCACACGCATCAACGGATGCGTCACATCCGGTTCGTCCACAACATGCGTCGAGGGGCGCCCAGCACGAATGCGCTCCTGCAATTTGGCATAGCTGTAGGTGGCGCTGCGGCCATGCAGCATCGCCTGCTCGGAGGCGGTCAATTCATCATAGGCCTTCTGCAGCCTGGCAAACGCCGTGCCGCCACCCACGTTCGGGACTTCGATTCCGTAAAGCATGGTGTAGGCCGCCGGAAATTCCTTGAAGGTGAAATCCGTATGCCAGTTGCGCCCGACCGCGCGGTTGCCGATCGGCTTTCCGTCCACGATGATGTTGGAGAGGATCGCAATCTCAGGCATTTTCGGCCAGATGAATTCATGCGAGAAATTGACGATCGGCTGCCCCAGCAGGCGCGTGAAATCGAGTTGATCCTGCGGCTCGAGCTGCTGATTCTTTAAAACCACGACGCCGCGCCGCGCCAGCAGTTTCTTCAACTGGCCGGCGAAGACCTCCGTGCGATGGAGACGCAGATCGAATCCATAAATCTCCGTGCCGAGCTCAGGCGACAATTGCTTTTCTTCGCGCCAGACCGTGTCCATAGCTTCCTCCGAGAGTGCAGCTTCGATCTAGGCATCCGGTCCTGTTGCCGTCCATCACCATTTTGATCACAAGCCGTACTCGGTTCGGCAACGGCCGATGGATCACCGCCGCTGTTGCCGGAACAGCAACAACCCGTGCGCCAATATGCATTTGTCACGCACATGGGCGCTTGCTTAACTCCAGGTAACCCATGGAGACCTCGATGATCCGTCGCTGCGCATTCACGCTCGCAATGTTGTTGTCCGGAGCGGCCAGCGCTGCCGACAAAGTCGTCTTCCAGATCGACTATCTTCCCGCGGGCGACAAGGCCTTTGCCTATACGACCGTGCAACAAGGTTTCTTCGCTGCCGAAGGCATAGATGCAACCGTTATCTCCGGTCGTGGCGGCAACGACGTGCTGACGCGGATCGCGACCGGAACGACAGATTTCGGCACCGTCGGACTGACCGCGCTGTTGCAGCAGACAGCGGACAATCCGGTGCCGATCAAGGCCATCTATTCGATGTATACGAAGCAGCCGGACGGCACGATCGTCCGTAAGGCGAGCGGCATCAAGACCATCGCCGACATGAAAGGTCGCGTGCTTGCGGCAACCTCGGTGTCGTCGTCCTATGCCCTGTGGGATTTTGTCGTGCGCAAGAACGGGCTGGAGCCATCGGATATCATTCGCAAGCAGGTCGACCCGGCGGCTACCGCCGGTATGCTGGTCACCGGACAGGTCGATGCCGTCAGCTCCTGGGTGACGACGGCGCCGCGCTTCATCGAGGTTTTGAAACAGGCCGGTCAGGAAGCGCATTTCATGCCCTGGTCCGACTACGGGCTTGAGGGTTACGGCCTGGTGCTGATGACCTCCGAGCGCATGCTCAAGGAAAAGCCTGATCTCGCCAGACGGTTCGTGCGGGCTTTCGCCAAGGGCTTTGCCTTTTCTCTCGACAATCGCGACGCGACCATCGCCGACATGAAGAAGATGGTACCGGAAATCGATCCGCGCATTGCACGCCTGCAGCTCGACGCCACCGAGCCGCTGATCCGCAACGAGATCAGTCAGCGCGACGGCATGGGTGCTTTCAGCAAGGACATGCTGGCACGAACCTGGAACGTGATCGCCGCGTCCCAGAACCTGCCCCTCGACAAGGTCGACCCGGAAAGCGTTGTCGACCGTTCTTTCATGCCTTGATCCGGGGCCTGCTCGCCGGAGGCCGCGTCTTTGTCGATCGGACCGGCTTGCCCGCTGGCTGCGCCTGCCGGTCGATCTCCTCGCGCAGCAGAACGAGAAAGGCATCGACGGCGCTCGACAGAAACCGCCCGGCACGAACATAGATGCCGAATTCGGTGGTGATCGGCGTCTGCGCATGAAGCGGCACATGGACCATTTCGCCACTGGCGATTTCATCATCGAGCCCCATCCGGGCCTGAATCGTCAGAGCGTCAAGCTTGATGGCAAGGCGGCGCATCATTTCGAATGAATCCGCCTGCGCGGCAATGACAAGCCTGTCGCGATAGCGGTTGAGCAGCGGCGTGATGACCGGATTGCTCGACAGGGTGCCGTTCAGAAGGATGAACGGATAAGGCAGGCACATCGGCAGGGTGACGAATTTCTCGCGGGCGAGCGCATGGCTCGGCCGCATGCTGACGCCCATGGGAATGCGTTGGTGAAACACCTGGCGCAAGCTGTCATTGCGCGGCAGCGAGAACGTGAGCCCGACGTCGGCATCGCCGACCGCAACCGCATGCGCCACCTGGGCGATGGACATGACATGGATGCGCATGCCGATGCCGGGATATTTCCCGCGCATGGCGGCCATGGCGCCCGGCAGGACGCCGAAGGCCGCACCCTCGACACAGGCGATGGTGATTTCGCCGCGCCGCAGGCCCTTGAGCGCATCGAGATCGGCCTCGACCCTTCGCGCGTCCTGGAGAACGGTAATGACGTGGCTGGCAAACACCTCGCCCGCCGCCGTGAGCTTGAAACTGTCGGTCAGCCGGTCGAACAGAGGCGCGCCGCACTCGGCTTCGAGCTTGATGATCTGGCGGCTGATGGCGGATGCCGCCACATTGAGTTTTCGCGCCGCCTCACGGATCGAACCGCTGCGGCGGACGGCGTCGAAGTAAAGCACGGAGCGCGAATGGATGCGGATGGCCATGCCCCGGCGAAGCAAGGCCCACGCCAAACGCGCCGCCGTCAGAAATGGCTGTAGGACCCCTTGGCAAAGGTTCGCACCTTGCCGTCGCTCTCGAAGAACTGCGGCAAGGACGACGGACCCGGCGTGACGGCGCCAATGCGCGCCACAGGAATACCCGCCGTCTGCGCCGCATGTTCGAACTGGCCGGCATTCTGCAGCGCCACGGTGCAGAGGATTTCGTAATCGTCGCCGCCGGTGAGCGCCACATCACGCAAGGCCGGTTCGATATTGATGGCTTCCAGCACCGCCGGTGAATGCGGGATGCGGGCCATGTCGACCCGGCCCGCCACACGCGACACGCGCAGCATCTTGGCGAGATCGCCGGCCATGCCGTCGGACACATCCATCGCACCATGCGCCAGGGAGCGCACCGCATGCGCCAGCCCCAGGCGCGGCTCAGGCACGAGATAACGGCGCAGCAGATGCGCGCGCGCCTCGTCCGACAACAGCTCGATCCAGGGAAGATCGGCCTCCGCGGCGGCGCGCACGCGCAGCCCCAGCGCCGCATCCCCGATTGTGCCGCTCACGTAAATCAGATCGCCGGCCTTGGCGCCGGTGCGGCGCGCCATGCGGCCGCGCGGCGCTGATCCGAGGGCGGTGATCGACAACGACAGCGGCCCGTCCGTATGCACCGTATCGCCGCCGAGCAACGGACAGTTGAAGGCGCGCGCATCCTCACCCAGCGCCTGGGCGAAGCTTTGCAGCCAGCGCATGTCGATGTCAGGCGGCAACAGGATCGCCAGCAGAAAGCCGAGCGGATCGGCGCCCTTGGCCGCAAGGTCGGAGATGTTCACGCGCAGCGCCTTGCGGGCGATGTCGGCGGGCGCATCACTGGCAAAGAAATGCACGCCGGCCACCACAGCATCCTTGGTGGCGACGAGTTGCATGCCGTCCGGCACATCGATCAGCGCAGCATCATCGAGCAGGCCCAACCCGGCAGCGCCGGCGATCGGCGCGAACAAGGTCGCGATCAGATCATCTTCCGAAAAATCTGATGCCAAACCGTTCTCCTTTAGGCGCGCGTCAGGAACTCGTCAGCGCGCAGATCCCTGGCAAGACGGTCCAGCACGGCATTGGTCATGCCGACTTCGCTGGCGGCAAGAAAGGCCGCGGCGACATCGACGTATTCGGTGATGATAACACGCGCCGGCACATCGGCGCGGCTTTTCAACTCATAGACGCCGGCGCGCAGAATGGCGCGCATCACGGCCTCGACCCGGCGCAGTGGCCAGCCCTGCTGCAGAACCTTGTCGGCGGCGCGGTCGATGGCGACCTGATCGCCAAGCACGCCCTGCACGATATCGCGGAACAGCTCGATATCGGCTTCCTCATATTGGACGCCTTCGATCTCGCCGCCTATCCAGTGCGTCTCGAACTCGGCAAGGATCTCATGCACGCCCTTGCCGGCGACCTCCATCTGGTAGAGCGCCTGCACGGCGGCAAGGCGCGCTGCTGCTTTGTGCTGCCGCGCCATCAGACCAGACCCGCCGTTCGTTTGTGATGATACAGCGACAGCGCGGCACGCGCCGCATCGCCGCCCTTGTCGCCCTGCTTCGGATCGGCGCGCACGATCGCCTGCTCTTCATCCTCGGTCGTCAGGATGCCGTTGCCGATCGGCAGCATCTGTGAGACAGACAGATCCATCAGCGCGCGCGAGCTTTCGTTGGCGACGATCTCGAAATGATAGGTCTCGCCGCGAATGACGCAGCCCAGTGCCAGAGCGCCGGCATAGCCGCCGCGCGATGTCGCAATGCGGATGGCAGCCGGAATTTCCAGCGAGCCCGGCACACCGATGACGTCGAAGGTGGCGCCCGCCGCGCTCAGGGCGCGCTTCGCGCCGTCGAGCAGCATTTCCCCAATGGCGTCGTAATAGCGCGCCTCGACGATCAGGAAGCGCGCGCCGTCCGCTTGCGGCAAGGGCTGGGTGGGAACTCTGCGGGGCTCGGCCATAGGGAAGCAACTCTTCAAGCGGAAATCGGTTCGGCAGCGGACTTTATAGGCACTTTCAATAAAGACCGCAGCGCACGCGCGCAAGCACGGCGGGCCGGTTAACTGGCTGGCGCAGGCTTTTACTTCGGCAACTTCGCCGGAACTGGGGTAATTTATTTAGGTCTGGCATCGGCCAGGCGGGCCGCATAGCGCGCCATCAGGTCGACCTCGATATTCAACTTGTCGCCGGTCTTGCGCTCTCCCCAGGTCGTCACCGCCAGGGTATGGGGAATGACGAGGACGGAGAACACGTCCCCCTCGACCGTATTGACCGTCAGCGACGTGCCATCGAGGGAAACAGAGCCCTTTTCGGCGATGAAATGCGCCAGCTCATGCGGCGCGCGGATGTCGAACTGCGACATGCCGTCGAAATCCCGCCGCAGGACGATCTCGGCGACGCCATCCACGTGACCCGCAACCATATGGCCGCCGAGTTCGTCACCGAGCTTCAGCGAGCGTTCGAGGTTGAGCTTCGTGCCCGGCTTCCAGCTTGCGACCGTCGTGCGCGCCAGGGTCTCGGCGGCAGCGTCCACGTCGAACCAGGTGTGCATATTGTTACCGCCGATCTCGACCGCCGTCAGGCACGGCCCGGAACAGGCGATGGAGGCACCCAGCGCAATCGTGTCGGCCTCATAGGAGCAGGCGATGCGCAGGCGCTTCAGCTCGCCGCGGTCCTCGACCGACAGAACTTCGCCGACATCGCTGACAAGACCGGTAAACATCTCACGACACCCGTTCATAGCGGCGCAGGCGATCGACGCCCACATGCCCATCTTCGATCAAGGCATAAAGCCGCGCATCTTCAAGCTGCGCCCGCGCGGCAGAAGACAGCGCAAGAACGCCCTGGCGCGCGAAGGGCTTGGGCGCGGTGAAGACGATGCATTCGTCCGCAAAGCCCAGATCGATCAGGCGCGCGGCCATCTTCGGTCCGCCCTCGCTGAAAACACATGTGATGCCGCGGCGCGCCAGAGCGTTCAGCGCCTTCTCGATGTCGATATGGCCGTCGGAACCACGCGTGACACGCTCGACCTGGATGCCCGTTTGCTTCAACGCCTCTTCGGCGTCGCGGCTGGCGTCATCCGCGCAGATGACCAGCACCGGCGTCTCGCGCGCCGTGGCGGCCAGACGCGAGCGCAGCGGAAGGCGAAGATTGCTGTCGAGCACGACGCGCAGCGGCTGGCGGGCCTCGAGCCCCTGCAGCCGCACGGTCAGCAGCGGATCGTCGGCCAGCACCGTGCCGATGCCGACCATCACCGCATCATGACCCGCGCGCATCATCTGCACGCGATTGTTCGCCGCAAGCCCGGTGATGTGCAGCCGCCGGTCATGCTCGCCGCCGGCGGCATAGCCGTCCGAGGTTTCCGCCAGTTTTAGCGTGATCTCCGGCCGCAACCTGGTGATGCGCAGGATGTGCCCGAGATGAGCGCGCCGGGCCGCCGCCGCACCGACACCCAGCGTCACGTTGATGCCGGCTTCGCGCAGCATGCGATGCCCCCTGCCCGCGACTCGCGGATCGGGATCGTCCATCGCCGAGACGACTCTCGCGATGCCGGCCTTGATGATGGCGTGTGCGCACGGCGGCGTGACGCCGAAATGGCTGCACGGCTCGAGGCTCACATAGAGCGTTGCGCCGCGCGCCAGCTCACCGGCGTTCTGCAGCGCCTCGGTCTCCGCATGCGGACGTCCCCCCTTGCGGGTCGCGCCACGCCCGACAATGACGCCGTCACGAACGACAATGGCGCCGACGGCGGGATTGGGCGCGGTGGTGCCGAGTTCTCTGCGGCCGAGCGCGATCGCTGCCGCCATGGCGCGTTCGTCGAAATCCGGCTCCAGGGCTGCCGCCGGCTCAATTGCCGTCATCACATTCACTCGCCACCTGCCACGGGCTTCAGCGCCTTTTCGGGCTCTTCAGGGGCTTCCTCGTTCAACTCGTCGATGATGGTGCCGAAGTCCCGCGCTTCGCGGAAATTGCGGTAGACCGAGGCGAAACGCACATAGGCGACGCTGTCGAGCGACTTCAGCCCCTCCATGACGAGTTCGCCGATCTTGCCGCTGTCGATCTCGGATTCGCCGGAGCTTTCGAGCTGGCGGACGATGCCGTTGACCATGCGCTCGACTCGCTCCGGCTCGACCGGCCGCTTGCGCAGCGCCGTCTCGAACGAGCGGGCCAGCTTGTCGCGATCGAACGCGACGCGGCGGCCGGATTTCTTGAGAACGGTGAGCTCGCGCAACTGCACGCGCTCGAAGGTCGTAAAACGGCCGTTACAATCGGGGCATACCCTGCGGCGGCGGATGGCGGCCGAGTCGTCGGTCGGACGCGAATCCTTCACTTGCGTGTCGAGTGTACCGCAATAAGGGCAACGCATTCCGACTTCCCCGCTTTGCCGGCAACGCCATCGCGTGCCAGCCATTCAGTTTATCTGCGTCAGCCGTAAATCGGAAACCGCTTGGTCAGCTCCGAGACACGCGCCTTGACACTCTCTTCGACGGCGCCGTTGCCGGCTTCGCCATTGGCGGCGAGCCCATTCAGCGTCTCGACCACCAGTTCACCGACCAGCTTGAATTCGGCGGCGCCGAAACCGCGCGATGTCGCCGCCGGCGATCCCAGGCGGATGCCCGAGGTGACGAACGGCTTTTCCGGATCGAACGGCACGCCGTTCTTGTTGCAGGTGATGTGAGCACGCCCCAGGGTGGCTTCCGCCGCCTTGCCGGTCAATTTGCGCGAGCGCAGATCGACAAGCAGCAGATGGTTGTCGGTGCCGCCGGTCACAAGGTCGTAGCCGCCGCTTTTGATCGCCTCGCCCAGCGCCTTGGCGTTGGTGACGACCTGCTGCGCATAAAGCGCGAAATCGGGACGCAGCGCCTCGCCGAAGGACACCGCCTTGGCGGCGATGACATGCATCAGCGGGCCGCCCTGCAGGCCAGGGAAGATCGCCGAATTGATCTTCTTGGCGATCTCGTCGTCATTGGTCAGGATCAGGCCGCCGCGCGGTCCGCGCAGGGTCTTGTGCGTCGTCGACGTCACCACATGGGCATGCGGGAATGGCGAGGGATGCGCGCCGCCAGCCACCAGACCGGCGAAATGCGCCATGTCGACCATGAACACCGCGCCGACCGCATCGGCGATCTCACGGAACTTGGCGAAATCCCAATGGCGGGCATAGGCCGAGCCGCCGGCAATGATGAGCTTGGGCTTGTGCTGCTGGGCGAGCTTGGCGACCGCGTCCATGTCGATGCGATGGCTCGTCGGGTCGACGCCGTAGGACACCGGCTTGAACCAGCGGCCGGACATGTTGACCGGCGAACCGTGGGTCAGATGGCCACCGGCCGCGAGATCGAGGCCGAGGAACGTGTCACCCGGCTGCAGCAGCGCCAGGAAGACCGCCTGGTTGGCCTGGCTGCCGGAATTGCCCTGCACATTGGCGTGTTTGCAGCCGAACAGCCGCGTCACCCGCTCGATCGCCAGGCTCTCGGCGATATCGACGAACTGGCAGCCGCCGTAATAGCGCCGGCCGGGATAGCCTTCCGCGTATTTATTGGTCATCACCGAGCCCTGCGCCTCGAGAACGGCGCGGGAAACGATGTTTTCCGAGGCGATCAGCTCGATTTCGTCGCGCTGGCGACCGAGTTCGAGGTTGATGGCGCGGGCGATCTCCGGATCGGCCTCGGCCAGCCCGGCGGAAAAGAAAGAATTGGACAATCCGGCGTGCGACGCCAAAGCGGAGGACTGGCTCATGTGATTTCCTTGGACCCCGCGCGGCAGGCGCGGATTCGGTCTGAAGCGAGGTCAGGACATAATGCCAATGTGCGCCCGCGTCCAGATTTAGTGTCAGCGAACCGCACTATACGCGACAGCAACTATCTATTGGCGCAACAACAAGCCCTGCATCATTGCCTTGAAGGCGGGAATGGCCTTCTGGGACGTCGCGACAGGGTCATCCGAATTGGCGATCCAGCTTGCCGCATAAATCGAGGCCCCACAAATCAGCCGCGCGACCGCTTCGGCATCGATATCCTGAACCACTCCGTCGCTTTTCAGGCGTTCGACACTCGCGGTGATCAGCGGCAGGCAGCCTTCCGTGATCGGCCAAAGCGACGGATCTCCCAGCACAGCAGGGCCGTCACGCAGGACGATCCTCTGGATTTCCGGCTCCAACGCCATTTCCACGTAGGCCAGGTTTTCATCCAGAAATCCCTGCCAGCGGGTCGGCGCTTTCGCCGATATGGCATGCAGCCGCTCGGCCATTTCGGCGTCGATTTGAGTGACAACGGCCTCCAGCAGACCCTTTTTGTCGCCGAAATGATGATAAAGCGCGCCGCGCGTCAGCCCCGCCTCGGCTGTGAAATCGTCCATCGAGGCGTCAGCATAGCCTTTCTCGGCGAAAGCCTTGCGCCCCGCCGCGATGAGCTTGGCGCGGGTCTCGGCAATCATTTCCTTGCGCGGTTTCGGGGCCATGGTTTTCCGTCAAAGGCAGTTGACATACGCGGCGTATGTTTATATCTCCACTAACATACGCGACGTATGTAAATTTTCCAAGGGCCCTGAGTGGGCCGAGGAGCCGGGCCATGCCCAATCCCTATGCCGAGATTTTCCGCGCGCCGGGCGCCAAGGGTTTTGCCTTGGCGGGCTTCATCGCCCGCCTGCCGATCGCCATGGAGGCCATCGGCATCGTCGCCATGCTGTCGCAGACCCATGGCGAATATTGGCTGGCCGGCGCGGTCTCGGCCACTTTCGCGCTGACGAATGCGCTCGTTGCCCCGCAGATCTCCCGCATGGTCGACCGTTACGGCCAGACCCGGCTGATGGTGCCCGCCACCCTCGTGTCGGTACTCGCTTTCACGCTCCTGATGGTCGCCACCCATTTGCGCTGGCCGATCTGGACCTTGTTCGTGGCCGCCCTGTTCGCCGCCGCCATGCCCAGCATGCCGGCCATGGTGCGCGCGCGCTGGAGCGAGATCTTCCGCGACCGTCCGCAGCTCAACACCGCCTTCGCGTTTGAATCGGTGGCCGACGAACTCGTCTATATCGCCGGCGCCTCGCTGTCGGTCGGCCTCAGCGTCTCGCTGTTTCCCGAAGCGGGCGTGCTCGCCTCGACGCTGTGTCTCGCCATCGGCTCGACCGCTTTCATCCTGCAGCGCGCGACCGAACCGAAGGTGCGGCCGATCCGGCAGGGCGAGCGGCAATCGGCGATCCTGCTGCGGCCGGTACAGATCATCACCTTCGCACTGATCTTCATCGGCGCGATCTTCGCCACGGCGGAGGTGACGACCGTCGCCCTGACGAAGCAACTGGGCCAGCCTGCGGCCGCCAGTTTCGTCATCGGCGTCTATGCGGTCGGCTCCTTCCTCGTCGGCCTTGTCGTCGGCGCGCTGAACCTGCGCATGCCGTTGCAACGGCAGTTGGCGATCGCCGTCGCCGTGATCGCGCTGACGACCTTGCCCCTGCTCGTTGCCGGCACGGTGCCTTTGCTGGCGCTGGCGATTTTCGTCAGCGGCGTCGCGGTCTCGCCGACGTTCATCACCTCGTTCGGCTTGATCGAACGGCGCGTGCCGCCTGCCCTGCTGACCGAAGGCATCACCTGGGTGATGACGGGCATCAGCATCGGCATGGCGCTCGGCGCTTTCGTCACCGGTTGGGTGGTCGACACGTTCGGCGCGCAGAACGGCTTCTGGGTTTCGGTCGCCGCCAGTCTCATCGCTCTCGGGACGGTACTGGTCGGACAACACACGCTTGGCGGCCAGCATGGAACCGCCGGCGCGGTTTGCGCGCCGGCGGAATAATCAAACCTCAGACCTTCGCCGGCGCTTTCGCCACATCGCCCGCCGGCAGCAGCGCGTTCAGCACGCAGGCGACAACGATGTTGGCTGCAAGCGCCAGCAATCCGATATACACAGTCACCGGCGCGCCGCCGAGGCCGACCGCATACAGCGGCTTCAGGCCGGCGCTCCAGGCGAGATAAGTGCCGCCGAAGAAGCCGACGAACCAGCCGGCGAGCAGAGCCGGAGCGCGGAACCAATTGGTGTAGAGGCCGAACACCAGCGCCGGCAATGTCTGCAGGATCCACACGCCGCCGAGAAGCTGCAGATCGAGCGCGAATTGCGTCGGCAGGAACAGGATGACCAGCAGCGCGCCGATCTTGACCACCAGCGAGGTCACCTTCGCGACACCGGCTTCGCCCGCTTCCGTCACCTGAGGATTGACGTAGGCTTTCCAGAAATTGCGCGTGAACAGATTGGCCGCGCCGATGCTCATCACCGCCGCCGGCACCAGCGCGCCGATGGCGATGGCGGCGAAGGCGAAGCCGGCGAACCAGCTTGGGAACAGGGTCTTGAACAGCGCCGGCACCACGTCGTTGGGCGTTGCCAGTTTCAAGCCGGCGGCATGGCCCATGTAGCCGAGCAGCGCCAGCAGGCCGAGCAGCAGCGTATAGGCCGGCAGCAACACCGCATTCTTGCGGATGGTGTTGCCGCTCTTCGACGCGAAGATGCCTGTCAGCGTGTGCGGATACATGAAGGCTGCAAGGGCAGAGCCGAGCGCCAGACTCGCGAAAGCGACATATTGATTGCCCTCAAGCAACAGGCCGCCCGATCCCTTGGCCTTGAAGGCCGCATCGGCCGCTGCGAACACATTGGCATAGCCGCCGAGCTTCAAGGGAATCAGCGCCACCGCGGCAATCACGGCGATATAGATCATGATATCCTTGACGAAGGCGATCAGCGCCGGTGCGCGAAGCCCGGCGGAATAGGTGTAGAGCGCCAGCACGATGAAGGCGATCGCCAGCGGAATCTCGCCTTGCAGGCCAAGCGCTCTCAACGCCGCCGCCATGCCGACGAGTTGCAGGGCGATGTATGGCATTGTGGCGATGACGCCGGTGATGGCAACAGCAAGTTCCAGCGCCCGCGATCCATATTGCCCGTGCACCACATCGGCGGCGGTGATGTAATTGAGATCGCTCGCCCGCTTCCACAGGACCGGCATCACCAGAAAGACGAAAGGATAGACGATGATCGTATAGGGCAAGGCGAAGAAGCCGTAAGCGCCCACCGCATAGACCAATGCGGGAACCGCGATCACCGTATAGGCGGTATAGAAATCGCCGCCGACGAGAAACCAGGTGATCCAGGTGCCGAACGAGCGGCCGCCAAGTCCCCATTCGTCGATCCTGGCGAGCGTTTTTGGTCGCCGCCAGCGCGCCGCGACAAATCCCATGACGGTGACGAGCACGAAGAAGAAGCTGAAGACCGCCAATGCGGTCATGTCGATCTCAGTCGTCATGGCGCATGCTCCGGTAGACGATCCACGTCAGGAGCGACGAGATGGGAACCCACGCCAGTTGATACCAATAGAAGAAGGGAAAGCCGAACAGCTCAGGCTCGAGCCTGTTGTAGAACGGCACCCACAAAAGCCCGATGTAAGGAATGATAAGTAGCCAGCGGAGATAGCCGTTAGGCGAACTGGGCATCATATCCTCCCGCATCAAGTGGCGATCAATTCAATCGACCTACAACCGATCGCCAGACGACCATTAAAGAAAGGCAACGCAATCGCTGCGCCCAATCACGGAATCAACAACAATAGTCTGCCTCTGTTCCACCAGGCCTACAAAGGCTCTGACCGAAGACGAGCCATGTCCTCAGCGCAATGATGGTTTCGATCTAAACCACCGTGAATTTTTATGCTCCGGGAACGAGTTGCGCGTCGTCGTGAGACGGCGTTGCGCGGCGCCAAACAAGCGCGGCCCGTGGCGAGACGTTTCACAGATCTTTTTTATTGCTGCCCGCAGTCTTGCTTGAATCTCGCGCTACGGAACCAAACGGTAAAAAGCCCGTGGAGAGCGGTCATGTTGAAACCCGTTTCGATTCTTCTTTTCGTATCGCTTGCCGCCTTGCCATCCTTGGCGAACGCGCGCGGAGGCGGTGGCGGCCATTTCGGCGGCGCAGGACTCCATGGCGGTTACGGTGGCCATCAACATGGGCTTAGAGGCGGCGTTGGACACGGCGTGTTCCTGCCCGGCAATCGCCGGCTGAACCGTCCCGCCATGCAAGCCGGCGGCTTTGCAGCGATCGAGATGACGCAGGGCACAGATGCCGCGACCCTGCCCGCGCTTACCGAGAAATTGACCGGAAGCCTCGCGCAGTTCAATGGCCACATCATTGCCAATGACACCAGCCCCGGCCCTGTGGACGGCGTTTCGCCGATGAGTTTCACGCTGGTGGCCTTCGGCACGCCCGACGACATGGAACATTGGAAGACGTCAGATCCGTTCAAGGCTTTTGAGACCGACGCACAGAAAGCCGGCGCCCGCATCTTCACCGTCGATGCCGTGCCAAGCCCGCCGGTTGCCGAGCACGAGGACCCTCGCCGCGCGCGGGAAAATAGTGCCTATCAAAAACTGATCGAAGGCAACGACCGGACGCTCAAGAAAATCCAGGATATCTGCAGCCATTGTTGAAAAAGCGGCCTAGAGCCCCGGCTGCGTATGCACGTCCATGAGATTGCCCGGCACCATCATGTTGGTGTTGAGGTGATACATGATCCAGAGAGACCCGGCGATGACGATGCCGACGATCAGCACGCCGAAAGCGAGCGCCAGCACATTGTTGGTATTGTCGGGACCGGTCGTGATGTGCAGGAAGAACGCCAGGTGCACGCCCATCTGCCCGATGGCCAGCGCGGCAAGCGCCATCGGCACGCCGGGAGTGTAAAGCGCGCTCGGCCCGCTCGCGACCCAGAATGAACCGGCGGTCAGAGCGGCCGCCAGAACGAGCCCGACGAGATAGTTGCGCACCGCGCTCGCGACATCCTGATGTCCGTTTTCCTGCTCGCCAGGCGCCGTGTCTGTGTGATGATCATGGTCACTCATGGGCTTGTTCCCAGAAGATAGACATTGGTGAAGATGCCGACCCAGATGATGTCGAGTGCGTGCCAGAAGAGTGCGAAACTCAATCCACGCCGCATGATGTCGGGCCGGAATCCCTTGGTCCAGACCTGCGCCATCATCGTGCCCAGCCACAACAGGCCCACCGTGACGTGCAGGCCGTGCAGGCCGACAAGCGCGAAGAACGATGACAGAAAGGCGCTGCGGTCCGGCCCGTTGCCGTCAGCCAGCAGGCGGGCGAATTCATTCACTTCGAGATAGAGAAAGGCCGCGCCGAGCAGACCGGTGATCAAATAGGAAACCTGCGTCCACAGCATATTGCGGACATTGCTGGCGATGGTCGCCATGCCGCAAGCAAAACTCGACAGCAGCAAGAAAGCCGTTTCGAGCGCCACTGTCGTCAGGTCGAAAAGGTCCTTTGGTCCCGGTCCACCTGCCGTCGCGTGCGAGAGAACCGCATAAGCCGCATAGAAACCCGAAAACATGACGAAGTCGGACAGCAGGAAAATCCAGAAGCCATAGGCGCTGATGATGCGCTTTGACGCCGGCCCCTTGAACTCTTCGTGTGCGCCCGGCCACTGGCTGAGTTGATTGGGGTCCTGCGCCGTATCGTCGGCCGGCCCCACGACGGCGATGCCCGGCTCGCGGCCTTCGACCATGGCGATGCGCGCCTGCCGTCGCTCGTGATCGATCCTGGCCACTGCCTCGGGCCGCAGCTCGTATTCGGAACGGTCGCGCCAGGCGAAGACGACGAAGACGGCGAAAGCGCCAAGAAGGCCGACAAGCACCATCCACCAGATGTGCCAGATGAAAGCGAAGCCGGTCACAACGGCGAAGAACGCCACAACGAAACCTGTCGGGCTGTTGCGCGGCAGCTCGATGGCCTCATACGCTGGCAGATCACTGAGCCGCTGCCGCTTCAATGCCGTCTGTTTGAGCCCCCAATAGGCTTCCTCGCCGGTCACATTGGGCAGGACTGCGAAATTATAGACCGGCGGCGGTGACGCCGTGATCCATTCGAGCGTGCGCCCATCCCAGGGATCGCCGGTGTGATCGCGCAAGGCGGCGCGATTGCGGATGGATACAAAGAGCTGGCCGACCTGGCAGAGAATGCCGCACAGGATGAGCGCCGCGCCGCCTGCGGCAACGATCAGCCATGGCTGCCAGCCGGCGACATCGTAGCTCTGCATCCGCCGCGTCATGCCTTCGAGGCCGAGCACATAGAGCGGCATGAACGCGACATAGAAACCGATGACCCAGAACCAGAAGGCCGCCTGCCCCCATTTCTCATCAAGCTTGAAGCCGAAGGCTTTCGGAAACCAGTAATTGTAGCCGGCGAAACAGCCAAACAGCAATCCGCCGATCAGCACATTGTGGAAATGCGCGACGAGAAACAGCGAATTGTGAAGCACAAAGTCTACCGGCGGAATGGCGAGCAGCACGCCGGTCATGCCGCCGATCGTGAACGTCACCATGAAGGCGATGGTCCAGAGGAGCGGCGTGTTGAAGCGGATCCTGCCGCCCCACATCGTGAACAGCCAATTGAATATCTTCACGCCGGTCGGCACCGCGATTATCATCGTAGCAACGCCGAAGAAGCCGTTGACGTTCGCCCCTGCCCCCATTGTGAAGAAGTGATGCAGCCAGACGAAGAAGGAGAGCACGCAGATCGCCATTGTCGCGACGATCATCGAGCGATAGCCGAACAGCGGCTTGCCGGAGAAGGTCGAGACCACTTCGGAAAAGACGCCAAAGGCAGGCAGGATCAGAATGTAGACTTCCGGATGTCCCCAGGCCCAGATGAGGTTGATATACATCATCGGATTGCCGCCCGCTTCCACCGTGAAGAAATGGAAGCCGAGATAGCGGTCGAGCAGCAGCATGCCGAGTGTCGCCGTGAGGATCGGAAATGCCGCGACGATGAGCAGGCTGGAGGCGAGCGCCGTCCAGCAGAAAATCGGCATGCGCGTCAATGTCATGCCCGGGGCGCGCACTTTCAGGATCGTGGTGACGAAATTGATGCCGGTCAGCAAAGTACCTATGCCCGATATCTGGATGGCCCAGAGATAGTAGTCGACGCCCACGCCCGGCGAGAATTTTAGCTCCGACAGCGGCGGATAGACGAGCCAGCCCGTCTGCGCGAACTCGCCGATAAAAAGCGACATGTTGATGAGCAATGCAGCCGACGCGGTCAGCCACAGGCTGACGGAATTGAACGTCGGGAACGCCACGTCGCGCACGCCAAGCTGCAAAGGAACCGCGAAGTTCATCAGCCCGATGACGAACGGCATGGCGACGAGGAAGATCATGATCGTCCCGTGCGCCGAGAAGATCTGATTGAAATGCTCGGGCGGCAGATAGCCTTGCGATCCATAGGCGATCGCCTGCTGAGAGCGCATCATCAGCGCATCGATGAACCCACGCACCAGCATGATGAGCGCCAGCAGGCAGTACATGACGCCGATGCGCTTGTGGTCGACGGAGGTGATCCACTCGCTCCAAAGATAGGGCCAATGGCCTTTGATGGTGATCCACGCCAACACGGCAAGCAGCGCGACGACCACGACGAGCGAGGCGATCAACGGGATCGGCTGATCAAGCGGAATGGCCGACCAACTCAGCTTGCCGAGCATCAGGGCATCCCTTCCATCGATCGTGGGGGGCCATGCCCCATGGCCGGCGAGACGCCCGCAACAATGCTGTCGAACAGGCCCTTGTCGACATTGTTGTAAGTGGAAGGCGCGACATCCTTGCTGGGCTTCGCCAGAGAGTCATACGCAGCCCTGTCGAGACGAGGCCCGCTCGCTTTCGTGCTTGCAATCCATGCCGCGTAATCATCGGCTGCGACGGCGCGCACCTGAAACCGCATGCCGGCAAACCCTTCGCCGCTGAACTGGGCCGAGAGGCCGTTGTAGGTGCCCGCGCGATCGGCCTGCAGGTGGAGCTGCGAGGTCATGGCGGCCATCGTGTAGATCTGGCTGCCGAGCTGCGGCACGAAGAAGCTGTTCATCACGCCGGAGGATGTCAGACGGAAACGCACCGGCCTGCCAACCGGGATGACCATTTGATTGACGGCAGCCACACCATCGTCCGGATAGATGAAGAGCCATTTCCAGTCGAGCGACACCACTTCGATTTCGACCGGCTTTTCCTTGCCCGGCAGCGGACGATATGGATCAAGCGCATGCGATCCGAACCAGGCGATGCCTCCCAGAAAGATGACGACCAGGGTCGGAATCGCCCAGACGATCAGTTCCAGCGTGCCGGAGAAGGACCAGTCAGGCCGGTATTGCGCCCGGCTGTTGGACGCCCGGAACCACCAGGCGAAGGCCAGCGTCGCCAAAATTGTCGGCACGACGATGACCAGCATGATCGCAAGCGAATCGAACAGGATCAGCTTTTGGGCGGCGCCGACCGGCCCCTGCGGATCAAGCACACCGCTGCACCCCGCAAGAAGCAGAGCAAGAACTCCCGCTGCGAAGCGCGCCGGTCTTGCGGACAATAGGCTATCCTCGGTGAAGCTGCCGTTAGCCTGTTCAACTGCATGAATAGTCAAGGCGTTCCATCGGCGAAAATCAACAAGGATTTAGGCCGCGTCGCGAAAACCCGCGCAAACAAAAAACCCCCGGACGTTTCCGTCCAGGGGCCTTGCTGTTCAAGCCTGCAGATGCGTCAGCGAACCGGCGGCAGCAGATCGTCGTCGGCCGAGGCACCGGCTGTCTGCGCCGGCGTGGATTGCGCCACGGCTCCACCGAACCCGTCGCGGCGATAGATATCCTCACGGAACTGCACGACGTTCTCGTTGGCCCAGGCGGTGATATAGACCCAGTAGACGTTGACCGCCGGCGTAATCTTGACGTCGATGCGCTGGCCCGAGCGGATCGCCTCGTCGATCTTGTCGCGATCCCAGCCGGGGTTTTCCTTCAGCAGCCAGGCCACATAATCGCGGACGTTCTGTACACGCACGCAGCCTGAGGACACAAAGCGATAATCGTCGCCGAAAATGCCCTTCGCCGGAGTGTCGTGCATGTAGACGCCATAGGGATTGGCAATGTCGACGCGCACGAAGCCGAGCGAATTGATTTCGCCGCCCGGATCCTGGCGGAACATGTAGTTCGTCGCTTCGTTGGAATTCCAGTTCACCTGGCTCGGCTGGATTTCCTGGCCCTGCTTGTTGATGATGCGGATCTTGTTGTCGGTGAGGTAGTTCGGGTCCTTCTGCATCTTGGGGATCAGATCCTTGCGGATGATCGAGGCAGGAACCGTCCAGAACGGGTTGAAGTTGACCGAATAAGCCCGCGCCTGCATGACCGGCGACTGACGGTCGATCTTGCCGACGCCGGCCTGGTGATGGGTGACGATCTGGCCGTTCTCTACGGTCTCGACGGCGGCGGCCGGAATGTTCAGGACGACGTGGCGATTACCGAGATTGCCCGAGAAGGCCCGCAGGCGGACGATATTGGTCTCAAGCTGGCGGATGCGCTCCTGCACCGGCACGTTGAGCGCCTGGAACGTCTGCTTGGAAACGACACCCGTCTGGCCGAGACCGTGGCGAGCCTGAAAGCGGCGCACGCCGGCTTGCACATAGGAATCGAAGGTCGGCGAGTCGCCGGCCTGCTGATCGAGATCGGCGGTGACGATAAGGCGGCGGCGCAACGCCACCACGGCCGGGCCGCGCGAACCGATCTTCAAGGTCGCGCCGGCGGGCACCTGCGGCCAGCCGCCGGCAGCGGCCAGTTGACGATATTGCTCGATCGCCTGCTCGGTGCCGGCCATCGTCTGCTGCGACAACAGCGGCGTTTCCGAACGCGGCACGGCAAGGCGCGCATCACCGTCGAATTTCTGCTGCCACTCAACCTGGCTGCCGCCCATTCCGTCGCCGGGAGCCGCGATGGCCTGGCCGGTGAGCATGGTGCCGAACTGCGCCGTAAGCGCTGCGCCCGAAAGACCAAAGGTGAAGGCACGGCGCGAGACCGATTTCAAAGGTGTACCCAAAGTCATGCTCCAAACGTCAAATTTTGCATCGATGTCCTGCGGATCCGGGGCGCAGGCCGCGATTCAATCCGCGGCCACCATTCCCAACCTTCACGACACAGAACTGCCGGAAACGCCCACAGATGAGTGGGTTTCATATCATTGATATGCTTAAAAAGGTACGAACACTCAGGCTGTTTTAAGGCAGTTGCGACGAAGCCGCCGCACAAGTCCGTGAAATACGGCGCTCGGGACTTAAAGGCGTCGCTCGTGGCATTTCCGCAACAGATCGATCATCCAGCATAAAATCACTTTAGCGCGAACAAAGCACTGAGAACACGATGCTTTCATTCATTGAACAATGAACCTGGTCGGATTGCGACGTGCCTCTGAGTCCGAACTTCGCCCCGTGTCCGATTCGGCTTCGGCGCCCCGCTAACCGCGCTTGCCGCTCCTGACAAGGCTGCGGATACGATCCTTCACCCCATCATCGAGAGGATTGTAGACGAGCAGCCCGAGATCGGGCCGTCCATCGACGGCAAAAGCCGAATACTCCATCTCGAATGTGCCGAGTTCAGGATGGTGCAGATGTTTGACCCCATCGCTGGGGGCGAACACATCATTCTCCTTCCAGAACCGCGCGAATTCCGGGCTCTTCCGGCAAAGTTCGTCGACGAGGTCCGTCACCGCCGCGACGGCGCCCGCGCGTGCGGCATCGACCCTGAACGCGCCGACCAGAAAGCGGGCCATGCCTTCCCAGTTGTCCTGCTTGGCGCGGAGGGAAGGATTGCAGAAGACCAGCCGTAAAAGATTGCGCTGATCGACAGCCAGCTTGCCGTAGTCCGTGAACACGAGCGCGGCGGCGCTATTCCATGCGACGACGTCCCATGTGGCGGTCTTGATAAAGGCCGGCCCGGCATCGAACGACTCCAGCAGGCGCTGCAATCTCGGCGAGACGCCCTGCGTCGGCTTGTAACGCATCTCTGGAGGGCGGCCCAACGCCAGCATGAAAAGATGCTCACGCTCGAGCTCTGTCAGCATGAGGCCAACCGCAATCCGGTCCAGCACATCCGCCGATGGCGCGCCGCCACGCCCCTGCTCCAGCCAAGTGTACCAGGTCGGACTGATGTTCGAGCGCTGCGCAACCTCTTCCCGGCGCAACCCCGGCGTCCGCCTGCGCCCCGAAAACCCGAAGGCGGCGGGATCGAGCCGCGTACGGCGATCTTTCAGGAAGCCGGCAAGGGTGTTGGACTTGTCCGCTGACATGGCGAGCCTGTTAGAGATTATAATAGGATACTGTCACTACTTTAACAGGATAACACACCGGCAGATATTGCAGGAGGAAATTCAAGCAGGAATTCGAACAGGAGACTTCGCATGCGTATCTTTCTCACCGGCGCCACCGGCTTTATCGGCTCTGCCGTCTTGCCGGAGCTCCTCACGGCCGGCTATCAGGTGATCGGCATGAGCAGATCGGACGAAGGCGCGAAGGCGCTTGTCAGCGCCGGCGCCGAGGTTCATCGCGGCGCCCTGGAGGATCTGGACAGCATCCGCAGCGGCGCCGCCAAAGCCGATGCGGTGATCCACACGGCGTTCGATCATGACTTCTCGAAATTCGTCGAGAACTGCGAAAAGGACAGACGCGTCATCGGCGCGCTTGGCGCCGCCCTGAAGGGGTCCGACCGGCCTTTGCTGATCACCTCCGGCACCGGCATGGGCGGCGGCGCACACGGCCGACCGGCGACAGAAGACGTCTTCGACACCGCTCATCCCAACCCGCGGATCGCCTCGGAACGCGCTGGAAACGAACTGCTCGATGCCGGCGTCAATGTTTCCGTCATGCGGCTCCCGCAGGTCCACAACGCGCTCAAGCAGGGATTGATCTCACCGCTCGTCGCCATCGCGCGGGAGAAAGGCGTATCGGCCTATGTCGGTGATGGCCGCAACCGCTGGGCGGCCGGCCACCTCGGCGACGTGGCGCTGTTGTACCGGCTTGCGATCGAGAACAGGGAGCCCGGCGCGCGCTATCATGCGGTTGGCGAAGAAGGCGTCGAGGCCCGCGAGATCGCGCAAGCACTGGCGCGCGGCCTGAAGATACCGGCCGTCAGCATCCCTCAGGAAAAAGCCGCCGAGCATTTCGGCTGGATGGGCATGTTCGCGGCAATGGACATGCCTGCCTCGAGCGCGCAGACGCAGGCGAAACTCGGCTGGCGCCCCACCGGTCCGAAGCTGATCGCCGACCTGGAGGCGATGCGCTATTCTTGAGAACGCAGCGCGGCTTAATGCGCCTTGCGGTTCGTCCACGCGACGCCGACGGCAAAACTCACCACGGCAACCACAGCCATTAAGGTGAGCGGCGTCTGTCTGGCGACGTCGGCCACCTGCTGCATCTGCCGCGTGGCGGTGCTGATCGTGCGTGTCGTGTCATCGATTTGCGAGGTAAGCCGATCCACGACGCCTCTGAACTCGCCGATCATGTCTGCTCGATTATCGTCCACACCCGCCCCTGACTAGGCGCCGCCGCAACGTTGCATTTCTGACGCGCCCGCCGGGAAAACGCGAATACTTGCGGCAAGTTCCCTCACCGCTTCAGCGTCCGCCCGGCGCGAAGAATTTTCGAGCCAGGACGCGACGATATCCAGCTCGAACAGAAGGCTCGGCTGCGGCGCCGCCAGCGTCTCGTCCAGAACGGCAGCGTATTTCCGGGTGGTCGCGGTTCCGTCCTTCAGGCTGGCGGAAAGCTCCTCAAGTCTGGCTATGTTCATCCTGGCCTCTTTCCCCCGAGCCCGACCCATAAAGCTTTCCGCATCCGCCGCCGCGTCATTTCACGGCTTTGCGTTTATTTATCTGCTCGCGCGGCTCACCATTATCCTGCTTCCCGCCCTTGATGACCCGCAGCGGCGCCAGTCCGGGCGGCAGGTCGGGCGGCAGCGGCGGCCCCGTCAGATCGGGAAAAAACGCCTTGCATCCCCGCTGCGACCGGCTGCGACGCTCCTCCTGCCATGGACAATCGACCGTTATCCGGTCCATCACCTCGTCCATCGGTATCTCCGGCCCAAACTTGGCTGCCAGCCTGGCCAGGCGATAGCTGCCCTGCCGCTCGCAGCTATGGCAGCGGATTCGGACGATGACGTAGGGATAGAAGGCAAGACTGTCTCTCATCCTCCACACTAGAACAAAAAAGGAACATTAATGTCAAACTAACCATAACCTGTTTGATTTGAATAAAATCGCGAATCATCGGAACGCCACAAGGATGTGACGGTTGGCTGTCGACAGGAGGTGCTTCCATGCCCCAGTTGACCAACTCTAAGGCTGTGCTTGTGGTCGAGGATGAGCCGATCATCCGCTTCGACACGGCCTGCACTTTGGAAGCCGCCGGCTTCAAAGTGGTGGAAGCAGAAGACGCTGACGAGGCGCTGGAGCAGATCAGGCATAATCCGGACATCGGGCTGATCATCACCGACATCAACATGCCAGGCCAGATGGACGGCCTCGACCTTGCCAGGCGGGTGCGTGAACTGTGGCCTCGCATCCGCGTCGTTATAGCTTCCGGCCAGGGAATGCTCGTCAAGGAAGTGGCCGCACTCGGCCTACCGTTTCTGCACAAGCCTGTTCATGTAGCGGAACTGATGCGGACCGCGAGACGCGAATTGAGCTGACGAACCGCACCGGGAGATCATCGATGACCATCACCGGCAGTTGCCATTGCGAACATGTGAAATTCGAGATCGACGGTGACATTCCAGCCAGGCTCACGCGCTGCACTTGTTCCCTCTGTTCGAGGCGCGGCTATCTTCTCGCCTATTACCGGCCGGATCAGTTCAAGCTTCTGACGCCTGAAACCAATGATGCGACCTATCGCTGGAACACCAAGCTTGTCGCCAACCATTTCTGTCCTGTGTGCGGCTGCTCGACTTATCTCGACAGTCCGGCTTTCGAGCGTGATGGAAGCTGGGACAAAACCACAAGGCGCATCGGCGTGAACGCACGTTTGTTTATTAATTTCGATGCAGCGGAAGCGCCCGTTAACGTGATCGATGGCCGCCATCTTTGGTGAGATCGGCAAAACGCGTCGTTGATTCACAGAACGTTCCGACAACCCGCCAGTTCTGGCCAGTTAACAGCTTCGGAACAGGCTGCGAACATTAAGTTTATATCGCCTGTGCAGGTGTCTTCATGCCAGAGGCGTGAATATCGCTGTCCGCCATTACGGCGAGATGCGCGCCGCTCCCTCTCCAGGCATCCCCTGAAAAGCTAGATATTCAACACATCGAAAAAAGTTACTCTCGAATTGCAGCAGCGCATTCCGCTGTCACGTCGGATTGCTCTTGGGGGACGTTTCATCATGAATTCTTATGTCAAAAATTCTTATGTCAAAGTGATCATTGTCGCCGCCACGCTGGTTGCCGCAGCGCCCGCATTCGCGCAAACGCAACGTCCATCCAGCCAGAACGGACAGGCCGCCAAGGGAAAAGCGACGATCGCACAGACGTGCCGGCGGCTCAGCTTTGCCACCACGCCGCCGGGCGCGGCGAAGGAGGCGGTCCGGGCCGCACAAATCGAAAGCTGCATACGCAACGGCGGCAGAATGTAGGCGACTGCCCGACAGCTCGGATTCAAGCCATGGCCAGGCTTTGACCGTGTGCAGAACCGCTCGACACGACGGGACCTGTGTCGGCAAGCGAAACACGATCAGAACTGCGATTGCACGTCTTTGCGAGGACGCGCAATTCCTTGCCTGATTGTCAAACCATTCATCATGGCAGCCGAAGGATCCAGCACCTGCTAGAGATCAACGCTATTCCACTTCAGCGACATCGCCGCCATCTGCCCGCGCCGATCGCTGGAAATGGTCGCGGATCGGCGGAATAAAAGCGCACCTGACTTAAATGCAGAAATAACGATCATCCGTGAATTTGGCGGCGCATCCTCATGCCGTCCGCTCGCTTTCGCTGGTGAAAGCCGCCACCTCAGGCGCCCCAGGGCTTGAGAAGCCTGTCATGATGCCTGTCAACTCCAGGTGTAAAGTCTTTGTAAGAGGCATGTGTTCTAGCGCACCGAGATGGTTTTCGGCACGGGTATGGATCGTTTTTCAATCTCGCGTGTTAGCTGTACCGATTTCAGATGAGCCGTAGATGACCGAACGCCAGGCCAAGACTGTCATCCTTGTCGTGGATGATGAACCATTGCTGCGGATGGATCTCGAAGATTCCCTTTACATCGCTGGATATCAGGTCGTCGCCGCCGGCAATGCGGACGAGGCGGTCGCCATCCTGTCGCAGCGCAACGACATCGGGCTGGTGGTGACCGACATTCACATGCCGGGATCGATGGATGGGCTCGCGCTGCTGCAGACGATCCGCGACCGCTGGCCCCCGGTCAGGATCATGATCGCCAGCAGTCAGACCCGGTTCGCGCCGGGACAAATCCCCGACGACGTGCCGGTTTTCAGCAAGCCGTTTGCCTATGCGTCAATCAACGCCAAGGCGCGGCAGATGCTGGATATGGATTAGGGAATGAAAGCTAAGAAGCTGGAGGATTTTCGAGCGAAGTGGCTGCCGGTTCGCGTGAAGAAAATGCGTTAAAACAAAAATCTAGAGCTCGGTTCTGATTCTATCAGAACAGAAAAAGCTCTAGCCGGTCAGCCTGCGCCACTGGTCCATTACGTTCTGCCTGGCGTCCGAAAAGCTCTTTTCAAGCTGAACCCAGTTGACGAGTTTCGCCTCGGCCACGGTATCCGAACTATGATCGGCCACCCATGCCACGCCGATAGTCAGGGCGACGCCGCATATCAACCCGATAATAAAGCGCATAACGAAACCTCTGCAAAAATGCCCCCAGGCGTTGCAGACGGTTAACAGTCGAGAACCGGATTGGTTCCGGCGCTACTGATACGTGCGCTCCGGGTCCGTCGGATGTTCCAGTTTCGCGAAAATATCGTCATGAATTTCAGCGGAAATTCTCTCGTATGCCTCTTCCGCCTCCCGCATTAAAAACCAGTTCGCCTTCACCGTCGGGTCCGATACCGAACGACGGCTGACCTTCATGAACGTGTCCCTCGCCGCGACCATGTCGTCGAAAGCTTTGGTCAGTTCAGCAAATTTCGGATGATCTGCAATTATCACCGATGACGCCTCTGTTTCACACCTGGATGGGGAGCCGGAGCCAAAAGGCCCTGAAGGATTTCAGGTCACGGCACATCCGGCGCGCTGAATCTAAAAACCCACTGCAACCCGAAGGTTACAGTGGGCACTCAAGAAATACTAGGCAAAGGGGACTTCAGGCTGTTTCTACAGGCGGTACCGGATCTGATCGGTCCAGAACCGCTCCAGCCGAACCAGCGCCTGGTTCATGTGGATAAAATCCTCGGCCGGGATGCCGCCGATCTGTTCCACTGTCGTGACGTGCTTTTCGTACAGCGAGCTGACGATTTCATGCACCGCGCGGCCCTTGTCGGTCAGGCTGATGCGCACCGAGCGGCGGTCGACGCGTGAGCGGGCGTGATGGAGATAGCCCATCTCGACCAGTTTCTTGACGTTGTAGGAGACGTTCGAACCGAGATAATAGCCCCGGGTCCGCAATTCACCCGCCGTCAATTCGCTGTCGCCGATGTTGTAGAGCAACAGCGCCTGCACCGCGTTGATATCGCTGCGGCCGCGGCGGTCGAATTCGTCCTTGATCACGTCCAAAAGGCGACGATGCAAACGCTCGACCAGGGTGAGCGCCTCGAGATAAGCGGGGCGTACTGTGGCCGTGCGATCGGATCGTTGCTGCGACATTTCTGACTTCAAAACCGTGTTCATCTGTTCACCCCGTCACCAGTTTGCGGCCGCTCTGTCGTCGGCTCGTTGGTGATGAACATAGGGCGGCCGAATGAATACGAGTTTAAATAACAGGATGAATCCTCGATTTACCTCTTGGGGTGAATCGATGCTTAACTAACTGCCTGTTTTTATAATAAAATGCTCTTAACCATGACGACCGTGCGAAGCGCCGGAACGGTCATTTCTGGAACCGCCGCAGCAGCGGCTGCGGGCGTCCGCCGTAGTGGATTTCGGTCTCCCGCGAGGCTAGATAAGTCAGTGCGAAATAGATCAAAACCAGCGGCAGATAGACCGATGCCGTGAACCAGCCGCCATTGGGATAACCGGGTACCAGAAGCGCCGCCAGGGACTCGCCGATCGCCGTCACCAGCCAAAGCACCCCGCCCCACGGATTGGCGAGCCAGAGACCCGCCGCGGCGGTGACATCAATGACCGCCAGAACGGCCGAGGTCGTGTCTATTTTCTCAGGCAGAGCCACGGTCGGGCCGACCGGCAGCAGGAGATGGCTCCACTGCATCAACCCCAGCACCATCCACAGCACCGCAAGCGCCCGCATATAAACGACGAGCATGATGGCCCAGCGCAGCGAGGCCCGGCGGCGGCGCTCAGCCGCCGGGCCGACCTCGATCACTTCGCGATCGATGAATGAATCTGATCGATCCGAGGGAACGATCGCCATAGCCGGTCTCCGCCACCTGCCCGCAAATCGCGCGGCAGACACTCTCGACGGGATAGAGATTGCCGCCCGGCGCGTCAACGCAACGGATTTAATGAGGGATTTCCGGAAAGATTTGCGGAAGGACTCACCAAAGGATGTGCCGAACGACTTATCTTGAGACCCTGCGACGGATTCGCCGCCCGCTTTGGCCCCGGATTTGACCGAACTGTCTGTCATGCTAACCACGGCCCCGGATTAGCGGAGCACATGGAGCGAATTATGGCGTCGACCCCGGCGGACCGGAAACTGAAGCGCACGGCCACGCTCGACCTGACCCGGCGACCGCGCCGCCTGCGCCGGACCGACTGGTCACGCCGGCTGGTCCGTGAGAATACCGTGACCGTCAATGACCTGATCTGGCCGATTTTCATCGTCGACGGCGAGCGCCAGCGCATCCCCGTCGGCTCGATGCCGCTGGTCGAGCGCTATTCCGTCGATGAAGCGGTGCGCGAGGCGGAGCGGGCAATCAGGCTCGGCATCCCCTGCATCGCCTTGTTTCCTTATACCGACCCAGCGCTCCGCGACGAGACCGGCAGCCAGGCGCTGAACGACGACAATCTCATCTGCCGCGCCACCCGCGCCATCAAGAAGGTGACGCCGGAGATCGGCATCCTCACCGACGTTGCGCTCGATCCCTACACCAGCCACGGCCATGACGGGCTGATGCGCGGCGAGGAAATCCTCAACGACGAGACGGTCGAAGTGCTCGTCGGCCAGGCGCTGACCCAGGCGCGCGCCGGCGCCGACATCATCGCGCCTTCCGACATGATGGACGGCCGCATCGGCGCCATCCGCAAGGGCCTCGATGCGGAAGGCTTCCAGCACGTCCAGATCATGGCCTATGCGGCAAAGTATGCCTCCGCCTTCTACGGCCCGTTCCGCGAGGCCGTCGGCTCTGGCGGGCTCCTGCGGGGCGACAAGCGCACCTATCAGATGGACCCCGGCAATTCGGACGAAGCCATCCGCGAGGTCGAGCTCGATCTCGACGAAGGCGCCGACATGGTGATGGTGAAACCCGGCATGCCCTACCTCGACATCGTGCGCCGCGTGAAGGACACGTTCGGCGTGCCGACTTACGCCTATCAGGTGTCGGGCGAATATTCGATGATCATGGCGGCGGTGGAACGCGGCTGGCTCGATCACGAAAAGGCGATGGCGGAAAGCCTGATCGGTTTCAAACGCGCCGGCGCCGACGGCGTGCTGACCTACTTCGCCCCGTTCATCGCCGAGAAACTGGCGAAGGCGTTGTAGCGCCCCTTCCTTCGCCCGCTCCGCGGGAGAAGGATTCCGCCTGCATCTCACGGCCACCCCGTCACCAGCCGCAACGCGCCGTCATAGTGCGGACGCCTGCGCCAGTCGCCATAGCGCGCATCCCACACGCCTGATGTGAGATCAGCCTTCAGCCGTGCTTCGAAAGCCGCAATAGCTTCGTCGCTGACGAACCCCCAGGCCGACTGGCCGCGCCGCACCGCGGCCTGCAGCAGCGCTTCCGGCCGGGCGTAGAAGGCTTCGATGAAACCATCGCTGCAATCGATCGGCACTGGGAGCGCCTCGACCGTGGCGCGCGATCCCAAGGCCTGCGCGATCTCGCTAATGGACGGAAACCGCCGCCGCTCGGCCGCGATCATCTCGGGCGCATAATCGTTGAGCCAGAACTGCGGCAGCGCGTCGCCGTCGAAGGTGAGAACCACGACAGGCCCCCGCGCCACCCGCCGCAACTCCGCCAGTCCCCTGCGCGCGTCCGACCACTGATGAACCGTGATCGACGCCATCGCCGCATCGACGGCATCATCGTCGAGCGGCAAGGACTCCGCATAGGCCGCGATCGCCGGCGCGCTCGTCGGCCGCCGTTGCGCCCGCATGATCCGCGATGGCTCCACCGCCAGCACCCAGCGGTCCGCCGGCTCATAGGACCCCGCGCCGGCGCCGACATTCAGCACCGTGCGGGCATCGCCCAGCGCCGCATGGATGCGGGCGGCGATCCGTTCGTCCGGCCGCCGCGCCACGCTGTAATCCGCCCCGTGGGCATCGTAGTCGAAATCGCCACCGAACGGTTTCATCTCACCAATTCTCCTCAAAAGGATCGTTGGCAGACCAGTTACGGCCTGAATCCGCGTGTGAAAATGGAGAATTGATGCCATAGAGAGTGAGGAAACCTCACCAATGGAGTTACCCGTGTCCAACCTGCCACCCGTCGCTGCCCTGCGCGCGCTGGAGGCCGTGGTGCGCACCGGCTCCGTCGGCGGCGCGGCGGCAGCGCTCGGCCGCACCCATGGCGCTGTCAGCAAGCACTTGCGCAGCCTGCAGGACCACGCCGCCATCCCTCTGTTCACCAAAAAGGGCACCGGCCTGGCGCCGACGGCCGCGGCGCTGGAACTGGCGCAGGCGGTGCGCAAATCCATGGACGAACTTGGCAGCGCTTACGAACGGATTATCGGCGAGGCGCGATCACCCGTTCTCCACATCGCCTGCAGCGCCACCTTCGCCATGCGCTGGCTGGTGCCGCATATGACGCGCTTCGCCAACCGCCACCCCGATGTGCGCCTGCGCCTGTCGATGACCTCGGCCGGCGACCGGCACGACGAGCGCGACGCCGACTTCGTCATCTTCTGGGACCGCACCGCCTATCCTCCAGCCGACCAGGACCGCGCGATCCGCGTGGGCGATGCCCGCTTCGTGGTCGTCGCCCGGCCCGATTATCCGGTCGTGCGCGAAACAGCGGGCGCCCTGCACGCGCAATGCCGCATCGACCATGATTTCACCGCCCGCGCCTGGGAGCTGTGGTCGCACCAGAGCGGCCTGCGCCTGCTCGCCGAAAAGACCGCCTCGTTTCCCCATACGCATCTGTGCATCGAGGCGGCACTGGCGGGCATCGGCGTCGCCTTGATGGAACAGCGGCTGGTGGCGGGCGAGTTGCACAATGGCCGCCTCATCGCGCTCACCAGGCCGGCGGATTTTCCCGAAGGCTTCGCCGTCATGCCTCACCGGACGCGTCCGCTGAGCGACGACGCGAAAGCCTTCATCGCCTGGCTCAAGGAGGCGTTGAGCGAGTCTACTTCCGTCCGAACTGCCATTCCGGCTTGATGCTCTTGATCAGCATCATCTCGACGATGTTCTGCATGGTCAGCATGCCGACCGTGCGGCCATCTTCGTCGACGACGCTGATGGCCGGCGCGCCGAGGCTCGACAGCGTGCGCATGGCGGCGTCGAGCGGATCGCGCGGCCGCACGCTGGGCGCGCCGGTGTCGAGCGCCTCGGCGACGGATGTCTCCGGCGCTTTCGTGCGCAGCGCATCGAGCAGACGGTCGCGTGTCAGCACACCCGCCGGCTTGCCGAAAGCATCGACGACAGGAAACTCGTGCTGTGACGACGACAGCAAGGCATCCACCGCATTGGCGAGCGTCGCCTCGATCGGAATGGTGGCGAACTTCGTCTCCATCGCGTCCGATACGGCCAGCCCCGATGTCGTCGCCTGCATGGTGCTGCCTTGCGCCTCGCTGGCGGCCGCCATGTAGACGAAGATGGCGATGAACACGAGCAGCGGATTGCCGAACAGGCCGAGAAAGCCCAGCAGCAGCGCGAAGCCCTGGCCGATGCGCGCCGAAATCTGGATGGCGCGGCGCGGGTCCATGCGCATGGCGAGGATGGCGTTGAGCACCCTGCCCCCATCCATCGGATAGGCCGGCAGCAGGTTGAACACCGCCAGGAACAGATTGGCGCTGGCGAGCCGCGCCACCAGGGTCACCCGCGTATCCTCGATCTGCGCCAGTTGCGCCACGTCGGTCGTCGCGCCCATGAAGACGATCAGGACCAGCGCGATGACGACGTTGACCGCAGGCCCGGCGATCGCCACCCACAACTGCTCCCACGGTTTTTCCGGCAGGCGCTCGAGCTGGGCGACGCCGCCGATCGGCAGCAGGGTGACATCGGGCGTCGCGATGCCGAAGCGCCGCGCCATGAAGATATGGCCGAACTCATGCGCCAGCACGCAGGCAAACAGCAGCACCATGAACGCCAAGCCGTTCCAGGCCTGCTCGGAGCCGCCCGTCCGCCACGACGCAAAGCCGATCCAGAGCAGGAACAGCAAAAAGGTGATGTGGATACGCACCGCCGTCCCGGCGATGCGCCCGATCATGATCGACCAGCCCATGGATGCCTCGTCCCGTTTCCGATTGCGCCGGCACTATGCAGCCGTCGGGCGCAATCGGCAATTGCAGGGACTAGCGCCGCAATGAGGGGGAGATCACCGGCTTGGCGCGGGGCACGGCGCCCCGCGAGACATGGCGCAGCATGCCGAGATACGCATAGCCGCGATACAGCCGCTCGAAATCGCAGACCAGCCCGCGCTGGCCGGCAACCGCCTGCATCTCCTCTTCGAGATCGAGCCGCGGCGAAACGGAGAAGGCAGCGAGCCAGCGATACAGCACGGCGCGGAAAGCAGCCGGCAACCGTGCCTGATCGCCGAAATCGGCGATCAGCAAGGCGCCGTTCGGAGCCAGTGCATCGCAGCCCCGCGCCAGCGCTTCGCGCCATTGCGGAATCATCGACAGCGAATAGGACACGAACACCCGGTCGAAGCCGACCCGGCCGAAAATCTCGCGCGCATCGAATGAGCTGGCATCAGCGGCGGCAAGCGTGATGCGGCTCGACAGGCCCGCCTGTTTTACCGCCTTGCGCGCCGTCTCCAGCATGACGGGCGAGACGTCGAAGCCGTAATAGCGCGCATGCGGCCAGCGCCGCGCCGCCTGGATGAGATTGCGCCCCGTGCCGCAGCCGATCTCGAGCACGGTGCCACCAATCGGTGGCCCCAGAGCTTCGATCAGCCTGTCGCGGCCCAGCAGATAGGGCTTTCGCGTCAGATCGTAGATCGGCGTCTGCCAGCGATAGATGCGATCCATATGAGCTGAAGCGTCGGACATCTCAGGCTCCCCGCAGCGTGTAGAGATGGAATGCGCCGTAGATGGAAGAGCGGTCACGCGCGCCGAGCGCCCGGCTGCGGGCTTCCTCATAGGTCCAGCGCGACAGGATGCGCTCCGGCAGACGGCCCGGCAGCAGACGTTCGTCGGCGGCGGTGCGAAAGATGACGCGCGCGCCCGGCCGCGCCGTGCGGGTGATTTCTTCCCACAACCCCGTCAGCGTTTCATCGTTCATCCAGTCCTGCGCATCGAGCAGGACATAGCAATCGGCGCTCGCCGCCGAACTGTCGGCCAGAAAATCCGTCATCGATTCGTGACGCGGTGTGACTCTGTCCGCGCGCGAACGGATGGCGGCGAAATTGCGCGCCTGCAGATAGGGCGGAACGCTCGGGTTCTCGGTCTTCTCATAACGCCGGCCGAAGGCCTGCCAGGCGAAATAGTTGTCGGCGATGTCGAAATCGCAGCACAGCGTCTGCAGCCGCGACTTCAGGACGGCGACGATGCCCTCTTCGCCGGCCAGCGCGCGGTATTGCGCCGGCGGAATGCCGAGGCCGTAGAGGGAAGCCGGATTGGAGACGAGCCAGCGCATGCAGCGGCTGTCGAGCACCGGCGCGTAATGCTCATCGAACAGGCGGCGCTGTTCGGCACGCGACGTCGCCGTCAGGATGCGCCGGGGGTCACGCCCGTGCAGCCGCGCCAGCATGTGCGCAGCACCGATGAAATTGCCCAAAAGGCCGTTGCGATAAAACCCTTTGGCGAAGCCGCCGATGCGTTTGCGTCCGGTGAGGCCGCGCTGTTCCCAGTAGCGGCGCGACGTCGTGTCGAGGCCGGGCTGGATATGGCTTTCATACAATTCGAGATTGTCGTTGCGGTCGGCCTCGCCGAAGAAACGATAGAAGGCGCGATGGCCGGGCAAGGTGCGCGCTGCCTCGAGCTTCAGGCGCAGCAGCGCGATGTGCGCGCCGTTGAGATCGACGGCGGTGATCTTCGCCGGACCGGCGGTGAGATAGCTCATCACATTGCAACCGCCTGATGCGATGGCGACGATATGATCGTCCGGCCGGATCGCCAGGGCATCCATGTCGACAACAGGATCTTCCCAGATCTGCGCGTAGACCAGGCCGCGAAACGCAAAGGTGAACAGCCGTTCCATCGCACCTTCACGCGACAGGCCGGCATTGCGATGAACGGCGGTTTTCAGATTGCTCGTCGTATGGCGGCGAACAGCGGATGCGATGTCGGACAAGGCGATCTCCGATCTGTAGAGAGACAATTTCTCCCTGCGTCGGAATGCGGGTAGGCCAATCGAATGACGTTCCCGTGTCGGCTCCATGTCGCCGTTATGTCAGCACCAAAACATCATGTCATGATTTCCAAAAGCGCAGCCGGTTTCGCGAACCAGATCATGCCCGAAGCCTCTACTTCGAGACGATGGGAACATCGTGAGCCGGCAGCTTTCCGACGCTCGTGAACGTGTAATGCCACCATTCGCGCGCATAGTTCTGGAAGCCATGCGCGTGCATCATCGCGCGCAGCAGATTGCGATTGGCTTGCGCGGCGGCCGGAACCGCCTTCGACGCCGTCGCCGATTTCGGATCGAACAGATCGAAGGGCGAGCCGAAATCGAGCACGGTTCCATCGGCGTTGGCGAGGCCGAGATCAACGGTCGTGCCGGTCGAATGTGCCGAGAACTTGCCGATATAACCGCCCGAAAACAATGTGCGCTTTTCCACGGCCGGATAGAATTGCGCCTTCATCGCCTGGTCGGCGGGATCGGCGGCCCAGCGCACAAATGCGTCGGTGGCGCGCTGCGGCCGGTAGCAATCCCAGAGGATGAGTTTCAGCCCCCGCTTCTGCGCATCTGCCTGCACCAGCGCCAGCGCCGCGGCGGCGCGGCGGTCGAGCCAGCATTCTGCGGCGCCATAGCCCGGCACCGGCCGGCCGGTGAAGTTGTTGCTGCCGGCATAGCGCACGTCCTGGAGGATGCCCGGCGCGACATCCGCCACACGGACGAAGCCCGCCGGCAATCCCTGTGCAAAAGCTGGCAGAAATCCGGGTAAGCCGACCGCCAGGGAGGCGGCGGCGGCGGCCCGAACGATGAAATTCGACATGAATCGCTCCCTGATTCGGCATTCAGCGCGAATCGCCGGCCAAAGTTACAGCTAAAATAACCCTGACCGGCCCCCTGGCGCTCGAATTTGAACCTTGCGCGGGCGCCGGCGTTCCCCACATTATCCCTGCCAATACCGCATCGTGCGGAGGAGAAGACATGAACCCGACTGGCCAGAATTCGTCTGCCGTAGTGATCGACCAGGGGCTTCCGGCCGCGGCTCTCGAGGGTGTGCGCAGTCGGCGGGTCATGGCGGTCTGCCTCGATCTGGTGCTCGTGCTGGTGCTCGTCGCCATCGCCTTTACGGTTCTGGCGGTGCTGGGCATCGTCACCTTCGGCCTCACCTGGATGCTGATCCCCTTCCTGTTCCCGGTCATCGCCTTTTTCTACAACGGGCTCACCGTGTCCGGCTGGCGACGCGCAACCCCGGGCATGAAGCTGATGGACCTGGAAGTGAGCCTCACCGACGGCCGCCCGGTGCCCTTCATCAACGCCGCCGCCCATGCGGTGCTGTTCTATCTGAGCTGGACCATCCTGACGCCGTTCAGCTTGCTGGTCTGCCTGTTCACCCAGAACAAGCGCTGCCTGCACGACATGCTGGCGGACATCGTCGTGACCCGCCGCCGGGCCTGAGGCATAGGAGCGGTGCACGACAGTATTTTACCCGCAAGATCGCACTCCCCTTCGGGACGAAGCTTTGCTAGCTTTGTCCCGATGATCCATTCGGTCCCGGAGTAGACGGGCGTGACGAGCGAACCGCGCGACGCCCCGCAGTTTTACCTGACCTCCCCCTCGCCCTGTCCCTACCTGCCGGGACGGGAGGAGCGGAAGGTTTTTACCCATCTGGTCGGCCGCAAGGCCGTGGCGCTGAACAATGCGCTGACCGAAAGCGGTTTCCGTCGCTCCCAGACCATTGCCTATCGGCCGGCCTGCGAGGAATGCCGCGCCTGCGTCTCGGTGCGCGTGCGGGTCGATGATTTCGTGCCGACCCGCAACATGCGCCGCGTTCTCGACATGAACAGCGATCTCATCGGCGCCTCCCTGCCGACGCGCCCCACCTCCGAGCAGTATTCGCTGTTTCGCGGCTATCTCGACGCCCGCCACGGCGACGGCGGCATGGCCGATATGAACGTCCTCGACTACACGATGATGATCGAGGACACGCACGTCGAAACCCGCCTGGTCGAATATCGCCGGCGCGGCCCGGATTCCTCCATCAACGGCCGCGGTACCGGGCCGCTGATCTCCGTCTGCCTCACCGACGTGCTCGCCGACGGCCTGTCGATGGTCTACTCCTACTACGATACCGAACAGGCCGAGCGTTCGCTCGGCACCTTCATGATCCTCGACCATATCGCACGGGCGAAACGCCTCGGTCTGCCGCATCTCTATCTTGGCTACTGGGTCGATGGCTCGCGCAAGATGGCCTACAAGGCCCGCTTCCTGCCGCAGGAACGCCTGGGCATGGATGGCTGGGACGTGGTGCGTTAAGCGGCCCTGTCTTTCATGAAACGATAACAGCGCTGGCGCGTTCATCCTGGGCAACCAGGGGAGCACGGCCATGTCGGAACATGTCTACAAGGTCCTCGAACTCGTCGGATCGTCGCCGAAATCGATCGAGGACGCCATCAACAACGCGATTACGAAAGCCGGCAAGACCGTGCGCGAGATGCGCTGGTTCGAGGTGACGAACACCCGCGGCCATATCGAGAACAACAAGATCGGCCACTATCAAGTGACATTGCGGGTGGGATTCACGATTGAGGATTGAGGGCCGCCGCAGTTGAATCCTTCTCCCGTTCACGGGAGAAGGTGGCCCTCGCATCGCGAGGGTCGGATGAGGCGTGTGAGCCTTTATCCCATTCCAAGTGACAAATCACACAGACTGAATATTCAAAACCCGCATCGTTGATCCCCACACCCAGGGAGATTCAACGGTGGAGCTCAGCGTCAACGATCAGGTCGTTAAAAACCCAAGCGCGCAGGACATTATCCGCGCCATCGATGCCGCGCCCTATCCCGACGACTGGTATATCGATCTCGTCCCCGACGAGGACTCCTATATCGAGGCCTTTCCTTCGGACGACGGCACGTTCAGCCTGATGGCACTCGCCGATGGCGAGCAGATCAAGGCCTCGTCACGCATCGACGCCGAGCGGCTGAAGACCATCCTGATCAAATATCTTCATCGCGATGCAAGCTGGCGCACTGAATGCCAGTGGACCGAGCACGGCGCTCAAACGACGACCCGCAAATCATCCGAACCGCCCACATGGGCCGTGGCAGTCGTCGTCGCATCGATCCTCCTCGTCGGCCTGATCTTCTCACTGGCCGATAGCGGTTGGCGCAACCTGCTGCCCTTCGGCAACTCCGATTATTTCTACATCGGTCTGATCTTCCTGCCGATGGTCGCACTGATCCTCGCAGCGCTCACCTCAAAGCTGCTCGAGACGCGGCGCGCCGCACGCTGGACGCAGACCTCCGGCCGCATCGTCAAATCCGGCGTCGAAGCGCGCCGCCATCAGTTCGAGGGCTCCCCGATAACGGTAACGAATGTTCCGGCGATAGAATATGAGTTCATCGCGCGCAGCCGCAAGATACGCGGCTCGCGCATCAGCATCGGCGAAGATTCAGGCGGAGCAAATCTGGAAGCGACGTTGCGACGTTATCCCGTCGGCGCGCTTGTCACCGTCTATTACGATCCGGCTGATCCGAAGAACTGCGTGCTTGAACGCGATCTGCCCGACGGCATGGCCAAGGGCTGCGCCGCCATGACGGCGATCGCGGCCGCCGTCATCTTCGCCATCTGGTATCTGACGACAAATGCCTCGCTTCTGCTCGCGGCCTACGCGCCGAAGGCTCATGCACCGGTGGCGATCTTTGCCGCCTGCTTCGGGCTGATGCTGCTCCTGTTCTTCGTCGCCGGCCGCCGATATGCCAAAGCGGCCGCGAACTGGCCATACGTGCGCGGCAAGATCGTCAGCAGCAATATCGAAGCCATCGACAGAACCGAGGACGGCCGCACCACCACCACCTATTCGCCCGCTGTCGAATATGCCTACCGCATCAACGGCGCCGACTATCGCAGCCGGCAGATCAAGCTCGGCATGACGAGTTCGGGCTCGCAGGCCGCCGCGCAAAAGCAGGCCGCCCGCTACAAGTCCGGCAGCGAAGTCGACGTGCATTACGACCCGAAGAACCCGTCGAATGCGGCGCTGGAAAATCCCACGGGCGTCTATTGGATCATCCTGGTCGCCGCCCTGTGCTGCTTCGCGGTCGCGGCTTACGCCATCGGCGTCTTCAGCTAGGCTCACGCCCGCAATCCGGAAATGTCATGGCAGGGCCGCGCATTTATTGCTGGCTTGACGGCCCATCATGCTTATCTGCAGCGGGCACACGCGGCATCACCATGCCGATAGAAGGATTTTCCATGAGCAAGCTGTTTGAACCTATCAAGATCGGCGGACTGAGCCTGGCCAACCGCATCGTGATCGCGCCGATGTGCCAGTATTCCGCCGAAAACGGCTCGATGACGGACTGGCACGTCATGCACCTCGGCCAGCTTGCGGCCTCCGGCGCGGGCGTCCTGATCATCGAGGCGACCGCGGTCAGCCCGGAAGGCCGCATCAGCTATGCCGACGTCGGCCTTTACGACGATGCCAACGAGAAGGCCATGGCGCAGGTGCTCGCCAGCGTGCGGCGCTGGTCCGACATCCCGATCATGGTTCAACTCGCCCATGCCGGCCGCAAGGCCAGCGTCGCCAAGCCCTGGGACGGCGGCGCGCAGATTCCAGCGAGCGATCCCAACGGCTGGCAGACCGTGGCGCCCTCCGCCCTGCCCTTCAACCCGAAAAACCCGGCGCCGCTGGCGCTCGACCGCGACGGACTTGCCCGTCTGCGCAACGCTTTCGCCGAAAGCGCCCGGCGCGCCGCGCGGCTTGGCATCGACGGTATCGAAATTCACGGTGCGCATGGCTACCTGCTGCATCAATTCCTGTCGCCCCTGTCGAACCGCCGCACCGATGAATACGGCGGCAGCCTCGCCAACCGGATGCGCTTCCCGCTCGAAGTCTTCGACGCCGTGCGCGCCGCCTTTCCGGCCGATCGGCCGGTGACCGTGCGTGTCTCGGGCACCGACTGGGTGGAAGGCGGCTGGACCGGCGAGGACACGGCGATCTTCTCGGCCGAACTCGAGAAGCGCGGCTGCGCGGCCATCCATGTCTCCAGCGCCGGCCTCGATCCGGCCCAGCAGATTCCCATCGGCCCCGGTTACCAGGTGCCGCTGGCGCGGCAAGTGAGACAGGCCGTTTCCATTCCCGTCATCGCCGTCGGTCTGATCACCGAGCCGGAACAGGCGGAAGCCATCGTCGCGACGGGCGATGCCGACCTTGTCGCCATCGCACGCGCCGCGCTCTACGATCCGCGCTGGCCATGGCATGCCGCTGCAACACTTGGCGCGCAGGTCAAATGCCCGCCGCAATACCTGCGCTGCCAACCGCGGCTCTACAAGGATCTCTTCTCCAACGGCTGACACACGGCGTGCCGGTTCTCCCTCATCCGACCCTTGCTGCGCAAGGGCCACCTTCTCCCGCAAGCGGGCGAAGGAAGAACGCGGAATCCTTCTCCCGTTTCTTTAACGGGAGAAGGTGGCCCTCGCAGCGCGAGGGTCGGATGAGGGCAATGAATTAAATTACCCGAACTTGTTGTTCTTCGGGAAGCCCTTGGGCGGCAGGCGGCCGGCGCCATCACGATTGCCGATCCACTCCTGCAGTTCCGCCTTGCTCACCGTGAAGGTGCGGCCGGCGCTGTCTTTCCAGGTCAGGCCGTCGGCCATCTTGAAGACCTTGGCGTCGGCGATGCCGCCATCCTTGTAGCGTTGCAGGCGCACGCCCTTGCCACGCGACATCTCCGGCACGTCGGCGAGCGGGAAGACCAGCAGCTTGCGGTTTTCGCCGATGGTCGCGACATAGTCGCCATCGGCCTCCACGATCACGCTCGCCTTTGCACTCGCATCAACATTCAGCAGCGCCTTGCCCTTGCGGGTGTTGCCGATCATGTCGTCCTGCGGGGCGATGAAGCCGCGGCCATCGCTGGAGGCGACCAGCATTTTGACGCCCGGCCGATAGAGGATGAGCGCCGTCACATCGGCGCCCTCCTCGATGTCGGCCATCAGCCGCACCGGTTCGCCGAAGCCGCGTCCGCCCGGCAGTTTCGACGCATCGAGCGTGAACACCTTGCCGTTGGTGGCAAGCAGCAGCACCTTGGACGTCGTCTCCGCGAAGAACGATGTCTTCAGCACATCGTCGCCCTTGAACGCCAAGGACGACAGATCGGCCTGATGGCCCTTCAACGTGCGCACCCAGCCCTTTTCGCTGAGTACGACGGTGACGGGCTCGCGCTCGATCAGCGCTTCGGTGAGATCGATGTCGGCGGTCGCCGGCGCGATCTCAAAGGTCGTGCGCCGTTTGCCGAGCTTGGCGTCGGCCGCATATTTCTTCTTCATCTCGCGGATCTGCCAGGCAATGGTCTTCCACTGCTTGGCCTCGTCGGCGAGCAGTTCCTCGATACCGGACTTCTCCTTCTGCAGCTCGTCGTATTCACTCTTGAGTTGCATTTCCTCAAGGCGGCGCAAGGAACGCAGGCGCGTATCGAGAATATAATTGGCCTGCACGTCGCTGAGTTCGAAGCGCGCCTTCAGGGCATCCTTCGGCTCGTCTTCCTCGCGGATGATGCGGATCACCTCGTCGAGGTTGAGATAGACGATGAGCATGCCGGCCAGCACTTCGAGCCGGTGGTCGATCTGCCCGAGGCGATGCCGCGAACGGCGCACCAGCACGTTGCGGCGATGATCGAGCCATTGCTTCAGCGCTTCCGACAGGCTGACGACCTTCGGCACGACGCCGTCGACCAGCACGTTCATGTTCATCGGAAAGCGGTTTTCCAGCTCCGACAGACGGAACAGGGATTCCATCATCACGGCAGGATCGACGGTGCGCGAGCGCGGCTCGATGACGACACGGACATCCTCTGCCGATTCATCGCGGATATCGGCGACCAGCGGCAGCTTCTTGTCGTTGATGAGTTCCGCCAGCTTTTCGATCAGCCGGCTCTTCTGCACCATGTAGGGAATTTCGGTGATGACGACATTCCACATGCCGCGCGCGCCGTCTTCCTTGAACCAGCGCGAGCGAATGCGGAACGAGCCGCGGCCGGTACGATAGGTCTCCTGAATCTGTTCCGGCGTATCGACGATGATGCCGCCGGTCGGGAAATCAGGCCCCTGCACGAAGGCCATCAACTGGTCCGAATTGGCCTTGGGATGGTTCACCAGATAGAGCGCGGCATCGCACAGCTCGCCGATATTGTGCGGCGGGATCGACGTCGCCATGCCCACCGCGATGCCCTGCGCGCCATTGGCGAGCAGGTTGGGGAAAGCCGCCGGCAGAACCACCGGCTCCTTCTGGTCGCCCGAATAATTCTCGCGGAAGTCGATCGAATCCTCGTCGATGCCTTCGAGCAGAAGCCGCGCGACTTCCGTCATGCGCGCTTCGGTGTAGCGATAGGCGGCGGCGCTGTCGCCGTCGATATTGCCGAAATTGCCCTGCCCGTCGACCAGCGGATAACGCGAGGCGAAATCCTGCGACAGGCGCACCAACGCGTCATAGATCGCCTGGTCGCCGTGGGGATGGAACGAACCCATCACGTCGCCGACGATCTTCGCGCATTTCTTGAATGCGGTGCCCGGATCGAGCTTCAGGATCTGCATGCCGTAGAGAATGCGCCGGTGCACCGGCTTCAGCCCGTCGCGCGCATCGGGCAGCGCCCGGCCCATGATGGTGGACAGCGCATAGGCAAGGTAGCGCTCTTCCAGCGCGTCCTTGAGATTGACAATATCCGCGGCGGGAATCCCCCCCGGCGCGCCTGGCGGTGTAACGTTCTTGCTCATGGGCGGAGGGGTAAACGAGAGCTTGAGTCGCGGCAAGACAACGGTGTCGAAACGAACAGGAGGATGTCATGCAAGCCCACGGCAAACAGCCCAATATCGCCAGAATCTGGCGCGGCCGCGTGCGGCGCGAACGGGCCGACGAATACGAGGCCTACAACTACGAGGCAGGCATCAAACCATTGATGAAAAAGGCGATCGGCGTCCAGACCCTGCGCGAGGACCACGCCGGCGAGAGTGAGTTCGTGACCATTTCCTACTGGGAAAGCCTAGCCGACATGGCGGCCTTTACGGGCGCGGACCCGACGGACGTCCACCACCTTGAGCGCGATGCGGAATTTCTGATCGAACTGCCGAAGTCGGTGCAGATCTTCAAGGTCCGCAGCAGCCACGGTCATACTGGCTTCGGCTAGCGCATTTTCGAGCGAAGTGGACGCCGGTTCGCGTGAAGAAAATGCGCTCTTTCAAAAAACGAGACGCGTCTTTCCGATTCCAAGGAATCGGAAAACGCTATAGCCGCTTTGACCGCGCCCGATTGTGTAGCAAACGCCACAACTTGAGCCCGCGACCCTAATTCACATTTTTCTTGCGTTATATATCCCGATGCCATATCCAGGCCCGGCATTGGGGAGTAGCTGCCGTCTTCTGCAGGCGGAGCGTCGTCAACATTCTGGGCCAAACCATTCTAGGCAGAGACCCTGGCGACGCGGGCGGGACACCGTTCTGGCGAGACCGATGCGGAATGCCGACACGGCAAAACCGCAGAGGATCCCATGTTGCAGACCGCCATCATCGCCTTCAGCCTGTCGACTGACGCCTTCGCCGCCTCGATCGCCAAGGGCGCCCGCTTTCCCGGCCTCTCCTTTGTCCGCACCGCCGGCATTGCGCTTGGATTCGGTGTGCTGGAGGCATTGGCGCCGCTCATCGGCTTTCTGCTCGGCAAGCAGTTCGCGGGCGTGATCGAGGATGTCGATCACTGGATCGCCTTCACCCTGCTCGGCCTGCTGGGCGCCCGCATGGTGTGGAAAAGCTATCGCAAGGAAACGGCGGCAATCGAACCCGCGACGCCGGCCTGGGGCTCGGTTCTGGTGACGGCGCTCGGCACCAGCGTCGACGCCATCGCCATCGGCGTCACCCTGGCCCTGTTCAGCGACAACATTCCGCTGACCCTGTTGGCCATCGGTTTCGTCACCTTCGCCATGACTTTCATCGGCTTACGCCTCGGCGGCGTGATCGGCGAACGCACCGGCCGCTGGGCCGAATTCGCCGGCGGCATCGGCCTGGCGGCGATCGGCGTCAATATTCTGGTTACCCATCTGACAGCCTGATCGCAGAAAAGCGTGGCCATACACATTTTGGAAACCAGTTTCATCGACCCTTTCATCGAACTGTTGCCGTCGTGCACTAGTTCTGCAGCCCCGAACTGACTACATCGCCTCTGGTTCCCCGTGTGCGATTCGTTACAGCCGCAGCCGTTGGACCGGTCTATTTCAAGAACATCGGACGAAGGCGAAAGCCCCAGTCAAAACCAAACTCACCGGCAAGACCATGACCCGCTTCGTCACCGTTTCCCTCTTCTGCACCGCGATCCTGGCAGGCATCGCCCTCGCAGCCCTGACGCCGCGGACCGGCGAAGTCGAAGCGCGTGAAGGCCAGTCCCGCTGCCAGCAGGTCCAGGTGTCGGTGGACGAAGGCTACGGCATCTCCGCCGTCGAGACCCGGCAGGTTTGCCGTCCGAACTAAGGCTCGATTTCCGCGATTGCGATTTCGCGATCCTCGCGCACCGATTGCAACAGCGCCAGCGCCACCCGCAACGTGTCGCGGCCGAAACGCCCGTCGTGAACCGCGGGCTTGATGCCCGCGACCGCCAGATAAAGCTCTTCCAGAACCTGCAGCCGGCCGGAATAGGCATCAGGCGGCAGCCTGACCTCCCGGCAGCCCGAGCGATCGTAGACGGCGTAGCCGTCCGGCGTCTGCCGCAGGTCGGCCTTCCCGCAGGTGACGATCAGGCTGCCGAAATGCGGTTGCCGCGCGCCACTGGCACGCTCGCGCGCCTGCTGCCGTTCGCTGCCATAGCCGTAATGGTCCGAACGCGCCGCGATCTCCTCCGCCACCTCGGCGAATTGCGCCTGCCGCTGCTGCGTCGCGCCATGGCGGGCTGTCTTCGGCAGCCCGCTCTCCGACACCCAGTCGTGAAACTCATCGACGTCGAAACGATCATAGCCGCTATAGGTCATACTGGCCGCAGTGCCATTACCAAAACGGACGAAAGCCGTCAGGCAACCTTCCGTCGGGCGCGAAGGGTCAAGCACATAGCCGGCCGCCCTGACGCTTTTGACCGTCGCGCCGGCCAGCAGTCTCAGAATTTCGATCTGATGCGGCAGTTGATTGAAGATGATGCCGCCGCCTTTGTCGGTCTGCAGCTCTTCAGGCCGGCGCGGCCGATAGATGAAATCGGTGTAGGAAAAGGTATTGATCATCGCAGGCCGGCCATAGGCGCCCGATGCGATGGCCTCATGCATCGCCTGCACCGCCGGATCGAAGCCATGGGAATGGCCGACGATCATCGTCACACCGGCGCGCTCGACCGCCTGGATCATCGCGTCGCAGGCCGCGCTCGACAGCGCCATGGGCTTCTCGACGATCACATGCTTGCCGGCCGCCGCGGCCTGGCGAACATGATCCTCATGCATCTGGTGCGGCGTCGCGACATAGACGGCGTCGATGCCGTCATAGGCGAACAATTCCCGTTCGCTTGCAAATACCGGCAGATTGCGCTGCGCCCGGAACCGATCACGCAACGAGGCCCGTGCGTCCGCCGCGGCGCCAAGCTCGAAATGCGGCGACGCATCGATGGCCGCAATCATGCCGCCGCCGGCCATGCCAAGTCCGAGAACCGCGATCCGGATCGGCCCGCGGGCGCTGCTTTCATTTTTTGCCATGATAGATTTCGTCGGCGAGTTTCAGGCGCTCGTCCTGGCCATCGAGTTTTTGTCGTCCGAGCAATTTGGCGTTGACGCTCCAGCGCCACTTCTCGGGCGTCTTGTCCTGCAGTCCGTCGACGGCGATCGGATAGCCGGCTTCCGCATAGACGATCTGGGCTTCCGGCTCGACGAAGAAATTCATCAGCAGCTTCGCGGCATTGGGGTGCGGCGCACCGGTGATCATCGCCACGGAGAACGGCGTATAGGCAGCGCCCTCCTCCGGTATCACCGGCCGTACCGGCAGGCCTTCGATCATGCCGACATCGGTCAAGATCAACGGAATGTAGATGGCGAACTCACCCCGCGCGACCCGCCGCCCGTTCTCGCGGATAATGCGGCTGAACGTCAGGTCTTGCTGCGCCAGCTTGCGATGAAAGTCAGTACCGAACCGATCCTGCAACACGCCGAACGTCGTCGCGCCGGCGCCTGTCGCATTCATCTCATCGCTGAGAATTCTGCCCTTCCACTTCGGATCGAGCAGATCAAGCCAGGATTTCGGCGTCTCCGACGGCGGCACCAGTGTGTTGTTCACGAGAATGCCGTAGGCGTTCACGAACACCGGAATCTCTTGCGGGTGCGACGGTTCGAGAATGACTTTCTTAAAATTCGGCACTTGAGGCCGTGGCGCAATCAGCTTCTGATCGATCAGCAGCGCCAGCGTGGTCGAGCCATTCAACGTCACATCGGCGGTGTATTTCTTCATCGCCGTTTCGATCCTGAGCCGCTCGTGGATCTCCGTCGGCCGGCCATCGAAAATATTGACTTTGATGCCATAGCGGTCCGTGAACAGTTTGGCGATGCGCTTGGGTTGCGGCGAGCCGATGACCGCGCTGTAGAGATTGACCTCGCCTTCGCGCCTGGCGTCTGCGATGACCTTCTGCCATTCGGCGTCCTGCGCATGGCCGGATCTGGTGAGCGATACCGTAGCCGCTGTCGCACCGGCGAGCAGCATCGATCTCCGCGTGAGCATGTTCCCCTCCACCATCTGCTTGTTATATGTTTTCGTTTATCTCAGGCCGCGATGACGGCTTGCTGGCCTCCCTCGCCCCGCTTGCCGTATTCGCTCATCAACTCATCGAAATCGGCGATCGGCGACACCACGCTGATGGCGCGTCGCGAATACAGCGAAGGATCGCGCAACGCCTCCGGCGCTTCGCCGCCCTGCAGCGCGCGCGCCAGGCGCACCAGCATTTTGCGCGCGGTGATCGTCGGCAGGTCGGAACGCACGAGATTCTCGCGCGTGCGGTCGACGATGCCGGGATGCCCCGGAATGCTCGCCATCGATTCCTGCAGCGCCCGGTCCTGCTCGTTGACGCCCCAAATGCCGGTGAACGTCTTCGTCCGCTGCACATCACGATCGATGAGATAATCATTCTGCTTGTTGGCGACAGGCAGAAAAGCATCGATCATATAGCCATGCGGCAATTGCACCGAACCACGCTGCACGCGCGGCGGAAACTGCCCGCCGGAATTCAGGCGCTGCAGGTCGCTTTCATTCAACTCCCGATCGAGCCGATAGGTATAGCCGAAGGTGGTGGTGTGATAATCGTCGATCGGCACCCAGCCACGGCCGTTGCCATTGAAATCGTCGAGCGCCGGCGGAATCGCGCTCCACATCGGCAGCATCCATTGGGTGATACGCCAGTAATACTGGCCACGATAATCCCGGCGCGCGCCATAGACAAAGCCGAACGGGGTTTCCTTCAGCGTGATCTGCGGCGCGCCATCGCGCGTCAGCCACAGACGATCCTGACCGCCGCGAGCCGCCGACGGATTCTTCTCGCTATGCAGAAAGCTGATGTGGGACGTATCGATCTCGCCTTCGAGCCCCTGCACCCAGTTGCTGCGCTGCAGCCAGCGCGACGCATGGACTTGGGCAAGGGGCAGTCGTAGCCATTCCATGCCGGGCAATTCCGGCATCGCCTCTTTGGGACCCATATAGACCCAGATCATGCCGCCAGCTTCGCGCACCGGATAGCTGGTGATGCTCATGCGTTGACGCAGCGCATCGTAATTGTCGGGCGGCACCACATTGGGAATGTCGACGCAGGCGCCGG
>Ga0182744_1000123_pt1 | contig 89865 bp, 86 predicted proteins | sample eDN3rd30CKraftMG_FD_128525 | JGI IMG/M metagenome (GOLD analysis project Ga0182744, IMG submission 128525) | Enriched Miracle-Growth compost microbial communities from Emeryville, California, USA - eDNA 3rd pass 30_C Kraft MG (version 2) (version 2) ... | reverse complement strand
GCTATCCGCTCGCGGCCTGATCACGCAGGGTTCAACGCCTTGTTAACGCTGGTGAGGCAAACCGGCGGGACTGCGCATTTTGCGCCAAATTGCCGTCACGATTGACTTGCAATGCACGCAATTAAATCAAATGCGGCGGCGTTTGACGTCTTGGTAACCCTGTCGAGGCATGCTTGCGGGCGGCAAACTCGAGAGCGGACCTTCTTAGAAAAGAGGATGAATTGGCGATGACGACGAAAACCGGTGGCCTTGTTCTTGGTCTCGCGGTCGGCGCGCTTATGACCCTGGCCCCTGCCGCTTACGCACAGCAGGCGACGGAACTCGGCACGTTCAATGCCTGGACGGCCTGGCAGGCGACCGATGCGAGCGGACCGATCTGCTATATTTCCGCCACCCCGCAATCCAGCGAGCCCGCAGGCGCCAATCGCGACCCGATCCACTTCATGATCATCCACCGCAAGGGGATGGGCACCAAGAACGAAGTGCAGACCATTATCGGCTACCCCTATAACACCAGCGATGCCAAGGCGAGCGCCACGGTCGACGGCCGTTCCTATCCCATGGTCACCGAAGGCTCGGCCGCCTGGCTCGCCTCGACCGGCGACGAAGCCGGCTTCGTGCAGGCCTTCAAGGCCGGCAGCCAGCTCGTCGTGCGCGGCACCAGCCAGCGCGGCACCGATACGGTCGATACCTATTCGCTGTCCGGCGCCACCGCTGCCATGAACGCCATCGACAAGGCCTGCGCCTGACGTTTTCGGGCTTGCCCGATCGGCGCCAAACGCCATAATCGGGGCACGCATTCCGCATGAATCCGCCCCCGGTCCCCGGGGGCGTTGTTTTCCGAAGAGGCAATTATGAAGCGCGCCGTTCTCCCGCTGGCACTGGCCCTGGCTCTCACCGGCACTGGTCTTGCCACCGCCCAGTCGGTGCGGTTGCTCGGCGATTTCCGCGACTGGTCGAGCTATGCCGCCTCGGACGGCACCGGCAATGTCTGCTTCGCCCTCACCCGGCCGACTGCGGTAACGCCCCAGCCCGACGGCTTCACCGCCGCCTATCTCTACATCACCAACCGTCCGGCCGAGAATGTCAGCAACGAGTTCAACCTCGTCGCCGGCTTCCCCTTCCAGCCCGACAGCATGGCGACCGTCTCGGTCGGCGGGCAGAGCTTCAACCTCTTCACCCAGAACGATGCCGCCTGGCTCGACGATGCCGGCCAGGCCGACGCCCTCGCCAGCGCCATCCGCGCCGGCTCGACCCTGATCGTCGAAGGCACCACCGCCGCCGGCATCAAGGTCACCCAGACCTTCTCCCTCTCCGGCGCCACCGCCGCCTCGCAAGCCATCGGCGCCGAGTGCTGAGAGCATTTCGCTGAAATGTGAAGCTGCTTCCCGCGAGCCGATCGGGATGCGCACGATGACGCTCACCCCACTGCTCGTCACCCTCGGGCTTGACCCGAGGGCTCTTCACTTCGGGGCTTCAGTGTTCGTGAAAAGATAGGAAACACCCTCGGGTCAAGCCCGAGGGTGACGATCGGGGCACGACGCACTCCCGGCCCTCTCCACCCACGGAGAAGAGCCCGCCTTAATACGCGAACCCGGAGCCCCCTGAGACCTCACGCTGAGGTGCGAGGCCTTCGCGAGCTCCCTACCCCTCGCTCCCCGGCAAATCCGCACCCGGAATATAAAGAATAATCGGCCGGATCTCATAAACCGCCGTGGGATTGGCCTGCCGCAATTGCCGCGCCACTTCCGTCGCCGCCGCGATATCGGGGCAGTCGACGATGTAAAAGCCCAGAAGCTGTTCCTTGGTTTCGGCGAACGGCCCATCGGTGACCATGCCCGAGCCCGGCCCCCGCAGCGTCACCGCATCGCGCGTCGCCCCGAGCCTTGCCGCCGGCCCCAGCGTCTTTTCCGCCACCAGCCGGTCATTGACCTGCAAAAGATCGGTCATCAGCGCCGCGTCTTCCGCTTCGCTCCAGGATTGGACGACGCCCTCTTCGTGATAGGCCAGAATGGCGAATTGCATGATGTGTCTCCCTTGCTGGGGCGACTAACACATGCTCTGCTCCTCGAGGCAAGCCCCGCGCAAGGCTGACCTGCCGCCCGTGACTTTGCGCAAAACCTTCCCATATGCTATGGGCCTCGCTTTCCGCCATTCCCGGACCCTTGCCGCCATGAGCATCGCTCTCAATCTCGACCATGCGACCGCCCCCCGTACCGCTGCGGCGAGCCGGCCGTCCCTGATCGGGCTCGGCAAGCCGGAACTGGCGAAAGCCCTTGTCGGCGCCGGCATTGCCGAAAAGGAAAGCCGCATGCGCGCCAGCCAGTTGTGGAACTGGCTCTATGTCAACGGCGTCACCGATTTCGACCGCATGACCAATGTGGCCAAACCCGTGCGCCAGCTCCTCGCCGACAAATTCATCCTCGACCGACCCGAGATCGTCTCCGAACAGGTCTCGACCGACGGCACCCGCAAATGGCTGTTCCGCTTCCGCGATCCGGCCAATCCCAATTTTCCGCCGGTCGAGGTCGAAACCGTCTATATCCCGGAAGAGGACCGCGGCACGCTCTGCGTCTCCTCTCAGGTCGGCTGCACCCTTACCTGCTCCTTCTGCCATACCGGCACGCAGAAGCTGGTGCGCAATCTCACCGCGGGCGAAATCCTCGGCCAGGTGCTGATGGCGCGCGAACGCCTCGGCGACTTCCCCGGCGGCCAGCGCCCCGACGATGGCGGTCTCGTCCCCTCGGGCGACACCCGCGCCATCACCAATATCGTGATGATGGGCATGGGCGAGCCGCTCTATAATTACGAGAACGTAAAGCAGGCCCTATTGATCGCCTCGGCGGGCGACGGCATGAGCCTCAGCAAGCGGCGCATTACTCTCTCGACCTCCGGCGTCGTGCCCTTCATCGAGCCGACCGGCCGCGAGATCGACGTCATGCTGGCGATTTCGCTCCACGCCACCAATAACGACCTGCGCGACGTGCTGGTGCCCATCAACAAGAAGTGGCCGATCGAGGAATTGCTCGAAGCCTGCCGCAACTATCCGGGCCTCTCCAATGCCCGCCGCATCACCTTCGAATATGTGATGCTCGACGGCATCAATGACAGCGATGCGGAAGCGCGCGAGCTGGTGCGCCTCCTTGCCGGCATTCCGGCCAAAATCAATTTGATCCCCTTCAATCCCTGGCCCGGCAGCAATTACGGCACCTCGCCATCCTCGCGCATCGAGCGCTTCGCCGACATCGTCAACCGCGCCGGCTATGCCAGCCCCGTCCGCACCCCGCGCGGCCGCGACATCTTCGCCGCCTGCGGGCAGCTCAAGAGCGAAAGCGAACGATTGAGCAAAAAGGACCGCGAAGCGCTGGCCGGCTGATCGCCGCGTTCAGGTCATAGCCCCAAACGCAACCGCGTGGTGGGCGGGCCAACAGCCCAACCCCACGCCGGATCGTCACCCTCGGGCTTGACCCGAGGGTTCTTCATCAACCGATGGTTGGTTTAAGTGCAACACCCTCGGGTCAAGCCCGAGGGTGACGAGTGGTGGTTAAACGCCCTCAGGTGCCCAAACCACCCATGGCCACATATTTGACCTCGAGATAATCCTCGATGCCCATATAGCTGCCTTCACGGCCCATGCCGGATTCCTTGAAGCCGCCGAACGGCGCCACTTCCGTGGTCACGAGGCCTTCATTGACACCAACGATGCCGTATTCCAGCGCCTCCGAGACGCGGAAGGCGCGGCCGAGATCCCTGGTATAGAAATAGGCGGCGAGCCCGAATTCGGTGTCATTGGCCTGGGCGATGGCCTCTTCTTCCGTCTCGAAGCGGAAGACCGGCGCCACCGGCCCGAAGATTTCTTCCTTCGACAGCCGCATATCGGCGCCCGCATCGGCGATCACCGTCGGCTTGTAGAACGAGGCGCCGAGTTCGTGCCGGGCACCGCCCACCACCACGCGGCCGCCCTTTTCCTGCGCATCGGCGACGAATTCCTCGACCTTTTCGACGGCATTGTCGTCGATCAGCGGCCCCAGTTCGACCCCGTCTTGAAGGCCCGAGCCGATGGTCAGCTTTTCGACGGCGGCGCCGAACTTCTCGACGAAGGCATCATAGATGCCGGCCTGCACATAGACGCGGTTGGTGCACACGCAGGTCTGCCCGGCATTGCGGAACTTCGAGGTAATCGCCCCCTCCACCGCCGCATCGATATCGGCGTCGTCGAAGACGATGAAGGGCGCATTGCCGCCAAGCTCCATCGAGGTCTTCTTGACCGTACCGGCCGCCTGCTTGAGGAGGATCTTGCCGACCTCGGTGGAGCCGGTGAAGGTGATCTTGGCGACCAGCGGATTTTCGCACAGCTCCGCCCCAATCTCGCGGGCCGAACCGGTCACGATATTGACCGTGCCCTTTGGGAAGCCGGCCTGTTCGCACAACACGCCCCAGGCCAGCGCCGAAAGCGGCGTCTGGCTTGCGGGCTTGGCGACGATGGTACAGCCCGCCGCCAGGGCCGGGGCGATCTTGCGCGCCAGCATCGAGGACGGGAAATTCCACGGCGTGATGGCGCCGACGACGCCGATGGCCTGACGCGTGGCCAGAAGGCGCCGATCCTGCCAGGGCGAGGGAATGATGTCGCCATAGACGCGGCGCGCTTCCTCGGCGAACCACAACACATAGGCCGCGCTCGAGGCGATTTCGTTGCGCGCTTCCTGCAGCGGCTTGCCCTGCTCGCGCGTCAGCAATGTCGCCAGCTCTTCGCGGTTTTCGAGGAGCAGGCCGTGAAGCTTCCGCAGCAGGTTGGCGCGTTCGGCCGCGGTGGTCCGGCTGAAGCTTTTGAAGGCCTTGTACGCCGCCTCGATGGCCCGCTTGGTCTCGGCGCGGCCGGCATTGGGCACATGCCCGACCAGCTCGCCCGTTGCCGGATCGTTGACGGCAATGGTGCCGCCGCCATCGGCCTGAACCCAGGCCCCATCGATGTAGAGAGCGTCGCGCTGCATGGTCTATCCTTGGAAGCGTCTAGTGGAACGAATAGAAAGCATTTAATCTGCGTGGTAAAATACGATATTAGGTGGTTTCAATACATAATTCATATGGAAGCTCAGGGGAGGGGGCACGCCATGGAATTACGACACCTGCGCTATTTCGTGGCGGTGGCGGAAGACGAGCACATCACCCGTGCCGCCGCCCGTCTCGGCATCCAGCAGCCGCCGCTCAGCCAGCAGATCCAGAATCTCGAAACGGAACTGGGCGTCATGCTGTTCGCCCGCAGCCCGCGCAAGATCAGCCTCAATGCCGCCGGCAAGGTGTTTCTCAGCGATGCACGGCGTATCCTCTCTTCGGTCGACGATGCCGTACAACGTGTGCGCCAGTTCGACAAGGGCGACGAAGGTACACTGATGATCGGCTTCACCAGTTCCGCCTCCATGCATCCGCAGACCATGCGGGCGGTCGACCTATTCCGCGCTTCGTTCCCCCTCGTCTCCTTGCAGATGGAGGAAGGGGCCAATCATGATCTCCTCTACCTCTTGGAGCAGGAACGGCTCGACGTCGCCTTCGTGCGCTCCGAGGTCACGCGCTACCCGACGCTACGGAGCCGGTGTCTGTCGCAGGAAACCATGATCGCCGCCATTCCCGCGCGTCATCCCCTGGCCTGCGAGACCGGCCCCATCGCACTCCGCCAGCTCGAGGGCGAGGACATGGTGTTCTATCGCCAGACCAATGGCTCGGGCATCGGCGCCATTCTCGAAGCTGCCTGCGAAAGACAGGGCTTCAAGCCGCGCATTGTCGGGGAAACCCAGCGCGTCATCTCGACCATCAACATGGTCGCCGCCGGGTTCGGCATCGCCGTAGTGCCGAAATCCATCGAATCCTTCAAGATCGCCTCGGTGGTCTATCGCGACCTCGACCCCGATACGAGCTTCACCGTCCCCCTCAACGTCGCCTTCCGCCAGCAGGCCGACGCCGAAACCCTCAGGCGCTTCCTCAAAGCCTGCGACAAGGTTGCCGCGCCGGAGATGGCGTAAAGAGACCCCTCATCCGCCCTTCGGGCACCTTCTCCCTCAAGGGGAGAAGGATAGCATTCTGCCTAAACCAGACTCGGTGCCTCCCCTCTCCCCTTGAGGGAGAGGGTGGATCGGCCGCAAGGCCGAGACGGGTGAGGGGTTCTGTCCTCCCCACAAAAAAGGCGCCCCGTGGGGCGCCTCCATCACGCGGATCACTTCGCCAGATATCTCTGCCCGAAGCGTTCGAAGGCCTTGTATTGCCCCTGGCCGAACCAGGGCCGCTGCGCCAGGCGATTGCGCCATTCGGTATTGCGGGCCGCCTCGCGCTCGGGCGAGGTGAGCGCCGCCGGGGATGCCAGATAATGGATTGCCAAGCGATTGAACGGCACCGGATCGGCCACTGTCAGCGCGAAGCGGCGCACCGCCTTCCAGTCGGCACAGCCGAGCAGCAGCGGAATGTGATCCTCTTCCATCCAGCCGTCGAAATCTTTGAGCTCGTCTTCCGGCACGTTGAACATGGCGGTGAAGATCAGCGGCGCTTCGATATCGGTGTCGATATCGCCATGGCGCGAAATCTCGTTGCCGAGATAGCGGGTGAAATTGCTGACATTGGCCAGCATCCACTTGGTCTCGTCGCTCGGATCGTCCTTGACCTTGATATAGCCGGGGGTCTTGAGCGCTTCCATCGACTCCATGTCGTAGACGACGAGGTAATTGTCGTCGTCCTTGGCGGTGTAGCGCTGCGCGCCCTCGAAGCCGGGCAGCACCATGCGGACCGGGATATGGTCCTCATGATACCAGGTGTTGAAGCGCTCCTCCCAGCTGGGGTCGGGACGCATCTCGGAAAACAGGATGGACTTGCCGATCATCGCATCAGGCCTTGTAGCCGGTCTTTTCGTAGAAATAGGCGACGGCGGCTTCCGCGACTTCGAGGTCCTGCACCGCCGTGCCCGAGCTGATGCCGATGCCGCCGACGATCACGCCGTCGACCTTCACCGGCAGGCCGCCGCCGATGATCGAGAAATGGCCGCCATTGGTGACATGGATGCCGAAGGTCGGCTGACCCGGCTGGCACAGCTGGTTATAGACATGGGTGCCGTTGCGGGCGACCGCACCGGTGAACGCCTTGTCGATGGCGATCGAAATGCTCGAAATCTTGCCGCCATCCATGCGATCGAAGGCGATCAGATGGCCGGATTCGTCGCAGACGGCGATGCACATGGGAATGCCCATGGCATTGGATTTCTCGGTCGCGCCATCGACGAGGATCTTGGCCTCTTCGATCGATAGACGTTTGATTTCGAGCATCTGCGCTCCCCCTTATTTCTTGTTGAGGTCCATGGTGTCGACATGCGCCTTGAGCCTGTCGAGCGGCGCCCCGCCGATCGGCTCGAAGGGCGGATAGGCCGTCCCCATCGGGACGCCCAGATGGTTCATAGCCGCCTTCATCACCGTGGCAAGCCCGAATTCCATCCACTGGATGGGGAACAGGGCCAATTGCTGCTGGAGGCGCGAGGCCTCGGCCATGTCATTGGCCTCGAAGGCATTGATGATCTTCCGGACGATCAGCGCGGCCGGCGGCGGCACCGTCACGCCGGTGCCCCCGAGCGTCATCGTCGCCAGCGACACCTGCATGGTGGTGAAATATTTGGCGTGGCCGGCATGCTCGATCTCGAACATCAGCCGCGACAGGCGGTTGAGGTCGCGCGAGCTTTCCTTGACCCATTCGATGCCGTCGAGCTTCGACAGCTCCACCACCGCGGCGGGCGTGAGATCCGCGCCCGGGCCGGGGTTGAGATAGAGCATCATCGGCAGCTCGGTCCCATTCAGGACGGCCTCGAAATAAGCCACCATCTCGCTCTGGCGGAGCGTGCCGCCCGAGGCGCGCAGCGGCGCCAGCAATTGCAGCGCATCCGCCCCCTTGGACTGGGCGAAATCGGCCAGTTCCAGCACCCGCCTGATCGAGGGATGCGAGACACCCACCGCCACCGGACGGCGGCCGCCGACAAATTCGATCGTCTTGGCGACCAGTTCCTTGCGCTCTTCAAGGTCAAGGAAGTGATATTCCTGCGCCTCGACGCCGCCAGCCACGACCAGGGATGCGTCACAATCCTCGACGACGTAATCCACCATCTTTTTCAGAAGATCGAAGTCGACCTTCTGATCTGCGGTAAACGGCGTCAAAGGCGGAACAATCGTTCCCGGAAGCCGCAAGTCGACATGCTTCCGCTGGATTGATGAATTGGCCACGATAATTATCCCCGATGGTTATCGATTGAGCTGTTCCTGATGGAACCCGGCCACACGTTTATAACCCTGGGATATCTCTGCCAATTCTTCATTGGAGATGACGTCCTCTATTTTGTCGAACGGCTTGTCGCCGGTGCGCTCATGCACCTCGCGCAGAATGGCATCCGGCGGGTTCTTGCGGTTCATCAGCACGACCTTGGACGTGGCCGCGACGCGCTCCTTGTCATAGGCCTGGAGCGCCGCCGGCGTCAGCCCCTTTTCGGCGAACTGGTTGGCGAGATAGCGCGCATCGAGGATCGACTGGCCGGCCCCGTTCGAGCCGCGCGGATACATCGGGTGGGCGGCATCGCCCAGAAGCGTCACGCGCCCGAAGGTCCAGGTCGGCACCGGATCACGGTCGACCATGGGGAAGACCAGCGGCTTTTCCGTCTTCATCAAGAGGTCCGGAACGTCGAGCCAGTCGAAATGCCAGTCCTTGTAGGCATCGAAGAAATCTTCGTGCTTGGCGACCTTGTTCCAGTCATAGGTCTCGGGCTTCGGGCGCTCCAGCGTCGCCACCCAGTTCATCAGCTGGTTGCCTTCCGCATCGATATTGTTGCGGATCGGATAGACCATGATCTTGCCGACATTCATCCAGCCGGCGCGGATGGTATTGGCCCCCGAAAGGAACGGCTTGTAAGGGGTCACGCCGCGCCAGATGGTCAGGCCCGCATAAACCGGCTCGCCCTCATTGGGGTAGAACTGCTTGCGGATGGCCGATTTGATGCCATCGGCGCCGATGGCGACGGCGGCGGTCTGGTCCAGCAGCGCATTGCCGTCCGGATCGACGAAATGGGCGGTGACGCTGTCCTCGGTCTGGTCGACGCCGGTGCAGCGATGGCCGGTGATGACGGCATCGGGGCCGAGGCGCTCGATCACGGCCTTGAGCAGCAACTCCTGCAGATCGCCGCGATGGATGGAGAATTGCGGCCACTGATAGCCCGCATCGATCCCCGCCGGCTCGGTATAGATATGCTGGCCATAGCGGTTGAAATAGGAGGCGTCCTTGGTGCGGATGCCCACGGCATCGAGCGCCGGCAGCAGGCCGAGATCGTCGAGTTCCTTGACCGCATGCGGCAAGAGGTTGATGCCGGCGCCGACGGCGCGGATTTCACGGACGGCCTCGAAAATGCGGCAGGCAATGCCCTTCTGGTGAAGGCTCAGCGCCAGCACCAGGCCGCCAATGCCGCCGCCGATGATCATCACATCCGATTTCGCCTGTGTCATGTCTCTCCCCTCGGGAATTCATTGCGCCGGCTTTGGTCGCCAGCTTTCCTCCAAGGCTTAACGATATGCTTTCGCCACGTAAAATACTAAATACGTCATGTTTCATACTATCGAGGTATGGAAAATGCAGGTCCCACGCGCGCATGAGGCAGGTTGGACGCTGAGGAAGATTCGCATCCTACGCAATATTTCCTTGCCGGGTCATCCCTTTCCGGCGCGGCGAGCTTTTTCGGACAGGCCGGCGCACCATGCCAAGGGGTCGGCTGCCGAAACCGGCGGAACCGGAACGCCGGTGAATTTTCTTGCCTCGTCCTCCCGTTCCGGCAGCACACCATCCTCCCTCATCGAAGCGCGGCCATACGAAATGGCTATCATGCTCCAACTTCATGATTTGCATACCTCGATCATATCAAAGCCGCGGGAACTATATATTTTACACCTTTGCCAGATGCTGCCTATCTGGCGGGGTAAGCGTGGAGCATCGGCACCGGGGAGGTTCGAGGCACCACAAGGCTGGCTGGAATCCGCCAGCCGATATCAGGGAGGAAATCGATTATCATGGGACTGAAACATCTGGCCCTCGCGGCCGTGGCGGCCATCGGCGCAATGACGGCCCTGCCGGCCAGCGCGCAGGAAGACTTCTTCGCCGGCAAGCAGATCGAACTGATCCTGCCTTCCGAGGCCGGCGGTTCCTATGGCATTTACGGCCTGTTGCTCGCCAATCACCTGCCCCGCCACATTCCGGGCAATCCCGCCGTGGTGCCGTCCTATATGGCCGGCGCCGGCGGCATGCGCGCCTCCAACTATGCCTATAACGTGGCGGCCAAGGATGGCCTCGCCATGTATATGATCCACCAGAACACCGCGACGCAGCAGCTTCTGGCCCCCGATCAGGCGCAGTACGACGCCGCCCAGATGATTCCGCTCGCGGTCATTTCCTCGATGAACTCGGTCATGGCCGTGCGCCGCGATCTCGGCATCGAATCCGTCGCCGATATCGCCAACCAGCAGGTCGTCACCGGCTCGACCGGCCGCGGCTCCTATCAGTTCATCGTGCCCACTTTGCTCAATGAATTCCTGGGCACCCAGTTCAACATCGTCACCACCTATACCGGCACCAGCGAAACCATGCTCGCCATGGAGCGCGGCGAAATCGGCGCCATGATGACCTCGCTGATCTCGCTGCAGGAAAGCCGCCCCGACTGGCTCGGCGAAGACGGGCTCGGCAAGGTGATCCTGCAGATGGGCGAAAGCCCCGATCCGGCGCTGCCCGATGTACCCATGCTGTCGAGCCTTGCCCAGGACGACGAGCAGGCCGCCATCTTCCGCTTCCTGTCGATCAGCAACGCCATGGCCCGCTCGGTCGTGCTACCGCCCGGCGTGCCGGAAGACCGCGTCGCCATTCTGCGCAAGGCCGTGGAAGACACGCTCGCCGACCCGGAATTCATCGCCGCCGCCGAAGAGCTCGGCATCCCCCTGGTCTCCGCCTCTGCCGACGATCTCGGCCAGATCATCGCCGACACCCTCGCCACCCCGGCCGATGTCGTGACCCAGACCCAGCAATATATCACCGAGTAACAGTCCCGAACGGCGCCAACCGGCGCCGTTCACCCATCACTGGCTACCCTCAAGCCTTACCCAACCACAATCGCTTTCCCCGGGCGTGACCCGGGGACCACTCACAGCATGTACCGTGTTGAGAGAGACCCGCGGATCAAGTCCGCGGGAAGCGATGGTGCGTGGAAGATTAAATGCCTCCAAAGAGGTGGAGCCCTTCCTTTCTCCCCTTGAGGGAGAAGAGCTTGATCCGGGGTGCCCGAAGGGCGGATGAGGGGTTAAGGCCCCTCCACACCCACCAGCGGTTCAATCGATATCAAGAGACCGCCCATAATCCTTCGGCGCCGCCCCGGCCAGCGCTCCACCGATCAGCCCTGCAATATCCCCCAGCTCCCGCAGATAAAGCCGAAACCACGGCGTCAGCCTCAACCCGGCAATCGCCGCTTCCGGCACCACCATCACCGCCGCCGCCTCGTCCGGATCGGGTGCCATTGCCCCCTCGAACACCCCGCCGAACAGCGACACATGCTCATATTCGATGAGATCGCCAACCTGGGCGCGATAGCGGGTCACCCCGAGCGGCACGAGCCGGGTTTCGATCCCCATTTCTTCCCTGAGCCTGCGATGTGCCGCATCCGCCACCGCTTCCCCCGGCAGCGGATGGCTGCAACAGGCATTGGCCCATAATCCGGCGCTGTGATATTTGCCCGCCGCCCGCTGCTGCAGCACATGCCGCCCTTCGGCATCGACCAGCAGCACCGAAATCGCCGCGTGATAGCGCCCCAGCCGATGCGCTTCGAGCTTTTCCATGGTCCCGACCGGCCGGTCGTCGGCCGGATCGAGCAGCACCACATCGCTCATGCGGCCATGGCCTTTGCGGCCCGCGCAATCAGCGCCATTGCCGAGCGGATATCGTCATCCTCAGGCCGCCCATAATGCGCGACCGCCGCCGCTACTACCGCCTCGGCCGAAACCGCCCCGTTCGCCCATTTGGTGACGACCGCGGCCAGCGCCGCCTGTTCCAGCTGCTCGGCCGCCAGTTCCGCGACCTTGACCTTGTTGCGCGCCTGTTCGGTCGCCGGGCCGAAATCGGCCCCCTTCATCTGCCGGCGCACGGTGCGCAACGGCACCACCACACCATTGCGGATCGGCTCGCCCGCCACATCCAGCGCCGCGATCTCCGCCGCGCCGACGCCTTTGCCGATATGGGCCGCATAAAGCGCCACCAGCAGCACATTGACGTCGATCCCCGCCCGGTCCTGCAACACCAGACAGGCCGGCGACACGCCCTCGCCGCCATAAAGCTTCAGCGCGAAATCCCAATGCGGCCCGGCCATGTCCTCGCTCATGCCGCGCCCTCTCCGCTCTCTTTCCAGCGCTTGACGATATGCGCATCGATATCGAACAGGTCGAGCGCCCGCCCCACCGTCTGGTTGATGACATCGTCTATGGTCTGCGGCCGATGATAGAAGGCCGGCACCGGCGGCATGACGATGGCGCCATTGCGGGTCACCTGGTCGAGCAGCGCCACATGCCCGGCATGGAGCGGCGTTTCGCGGAACATCAGCACCACGCGCCGCCTTTCCTTGAGGCAGACATCGGCGGCACGCACGATCAATTCGTCATTATAGCTATGGGCGATGCCGCTCAGCGTCTTGACCGAGCACGGCGCCACCAGCATGCCGAGCGTTTTGAACGAACCCGACGAAATCGCCGCACCGATATCGCGATAGCTATGGACCTCGTCGGCCAGCGCCTTGACCGCATCGGCATCCCAATCGGTCTCGTCGCCGAGCGTGCGGATGGCCGAAGGCGAGATCACCAGATGCGTCTCGATCTCCGGCACCGCCTTCAGCACTTCGAGCGTCCTGACGCCATAGATGACGCCCGAAGCCCCGGTTATGCCAACGATCAGTCTTTTCTTCTCGGTCACGGCCCGTCCTTGTGATGAAGCCCGGCACTAGCATGCCGGGCCACGAAGCGAAATAGCGGCAAGAAAACCCGCTCAGAACTCAGTCCTTGTCCTCGAGCTTCGGCGCGTGCCGCACCTCGGTATTCATTTCGAGATCGCTGCGGCGCTGCTGGGCGATGATCTCGCCCGTCTTCCAATAATCGCTCGCCACCGCCCGCTCGGCCATTTCCGAAAGGTTATCGTCCCATTCGCCGAGCGAATAGCCGAACCACGGCGCCTGCGGCTTCAGCGCCGGCAGGCCGAGCTCGTCCCAGATCGCCTTGGCCTTTTCCATATATTCGCGCTTCGGCAGCGAGATCGGCGGGAACGGCTCCTTGAGCGTCGCATCGAACAACACGCTCGCATCCTCGCCGCCATTGCGCTGGCTGCGCGGCCCATGGCCCTGGTCGCGATGCTTCATCACTTCCATGTCGATGGCCGGGTTGCAGCGATAGGACAGCGCCCAGAGGATTGCATCGGCATTGTCGACATCGATATCCTCGTCGACGGCGATGACGAACTTGCCGATCGCCCGGTGCTGGGTGGCGATGCCATAGAGCGCCCGCCAGGTCTCGACGCGCGGCGTGCCCTTCTCGATATGCAGCAACACGACTTTCCTCAGATTGGTCAGCGGCTCGTGCAGCCCCACCTTCTTGACGCATTTGAGCCCCAGATTCTCACGCAGATGCTCGAGCAGCAGCGGCTCCAGCGACACCCGCTTGATGAGGCTCGATTCGCTCGGCGTCACCTGGCTGATGATCGAGGTCAGGATGGCGTCCTTGCGGCGGGTGATCGCCGTGATCTCCATGAAGGCGTTGTATTCCTGAAGGTTCACATGCCCATGGCTTTCGCCGAACGGCGCTTCCGGCTCCAGCGCATCGGTATGGATATAGCCCTCGATGACGATTTCGGCCTCCGCCGGCACCATCAGGTCGACCGTCTTGGCCTTGACCACGTTGAGCGGCGAGCCCACGAGCCCGCCCGACACGGCGAGTTCATCGAGCCGCTCCGGCAGCTTCTGCGTCGAGGTGAACGTCACCGCCGGCGGCGCGCCCAGCACCACCACGGCCGGCATCTTCTCGCCACGCGCCTTGTATTTCAGCCAATGCGCATAAATGCCCGGCCGCAATTCCAGCGACGGGTTCATGCCGATGCGCCGCCGCGCCTTCACCTGGCCGCGGTAATTGCCCATGTTCTGGACGCCGGTCTCCGGGTCCTTGGAAATATATTGCGACAGCGTCGTATAGGGGCCGTTGTCCCAGCCCGGCGTCGAAATCGGGATCGGGATGGCATCGAGCCCCTTGCCCGGCTCGTCGAGCTCGGCCCCCATGATGACGATCTCCTGGCACGGCGCCTCGGCCTCGCTCACCACATTGGGCTCGATCGGATGATTGGCCGCACGGGTATAGGTCTCGGCGATCTTGTCGAGCTCGCAGCCGAGCCCGATGCGGTAGATCTCGCGGCTCGCCGCCAGCGCCCCCACCACCACCGGGATGTCGTAGCGCTTGCCCTTGGAATCCACGACATTGGTGAACAGGAACGCCTTGCGCTCGCTTTCCGGAATGCCACCACGGAACTGCCAGCGCACCAAGGGGTGCATTTCGGTATCCTTGTTGATCTCGCGGTCGACGCGGATCAACAGGCCCGCCTTTTCGAGGCTGTCCAGATGGTCGTGAAGGTCGGGATAGTCGCGTTTGGCGGCCATTGGTCATGTGCTCCTAGGAAAATATCGGTCGAAAGGGGAAGGCGCCGGGCGCCGCCCCCATGCGTTCGTCAGAAGAACTGGATCATCGATTGCGGCCACGGCGTATTGAGCAGGCGCTCGAACAGCAGATAGCCGACGACGCCCACGGCAAGGCCGGTGACGATCGACTTCCACCACGTCACCCCGAAGCCGAGGATCATATAGGCCGCGACCCACAGCGTGACCGCCGGCAGCGGCCCGATGACGAAGGCCAGCGCCGCATAGCCGATCAGCCAGCCGAAATAGCCGAAGCCCCGGCGGGTGAATTCGGCCACCGACAGCTCGCCCTTATCGACGGCGAGATCGAGATGTCCCGCCTGCGCATTGCCGCTCTCGGCCGCTTCGACCTTGGTGACCGTCGCAAACAGCCGCGTCACCACATAGATGCCCATCAGCACCGTACCGGCGATGGCGATGGCCAGCGGCATCAGCTTGGCGCCCATCGGCCAGCCGGAAATGTTCCACAACACCGCGACGAACAGCACCAGCAGCGCCGCGCCGAAGGCGAGGTCCCAGCCGAGCCGGTCGCGCCGCAGCCCCCAGGTGACGCTCGCCGTCGGCCCCTTGCCGGTGATGCGCCGCTTCACCAGCGGCCAGAGCGGGGTCAATATGCCCCAGACGGTAAGAACCAGCATCACCACCACGACCGGGCGCGTCAGGAAACCGGCGCCGAAGATCTGCACCGAGGTCGCCATATAGCGCTCGATCAGCGCCCCGAGCACGAAGCCCAAGAGCAGCGGCGGCCGCGGCCAGTGCAGCAGCCGCATGACATAGCCGAGCGCGCCGGCCGCCAGCAGCGCGACCAGATCGCCCCAGTGATGCTCGCCCTGGAAGGCGCCGATAAAGGTCACCGCCAGAACGACAGGGGCCAGAAAGCCGATCGGCACCATGGCGATGCGCGCCAGATGCGGCGCGAACAGGAAACAGACGCCCGCCCCGATGATATTGGCGATGGCGAGGCCGATGGTCATCGTATAGGTGATGTCGAGATGCTTGGTCAGCATATCGGGGCCGGGCACGATGCCCTGCACCAGAAACGCGCCCAGAAGGATCGCCATGGCCGCCGAACCCGGCACGCCGAAGGCGATGGTGGGCACCAGCGAGCCGCCTTCCTTGGCATTATTGGCCGATTCGCTGGCGATGACGCCGCGCACGTCGCCGGCGCCGAACTTGGAATTGGGATCGTTGCTGCGCGCCGCCGAACCATAGGCGATCCAGTCGATCACCGCCGAGCCGAGCCCCGGCAGGATGCCCAGCACCACGCCGATGGTCGAGCTTCTGAGCAGCACCACCGGATTGCGCATCACATCCATGAAGCCCTCGAACTGCCCCTTGTTCGTCGGCTTGATATCGCCGGTGATCGACACGCGCCGAATGGCGAGATCGGCCAGCTCCGGCAGGGCGAAGAGCCCCAGCGCCACCGGCACCAGCGGCACCCCTTCCCACAGATAGAGCGAGCCGAAGGTCCAGCGCATCGTGCCCGACTGGTAATCCTCGCCGATCATGGCGAGCATCAGCCCGACACAGGCGACGGCAAGGCCGCGCAGCATATGCTTGCCGCTCAGCGCCGCGGCGAAGGAGAGGCCGAAGACGCAGAAGCTCAGCATTTCGGGCGAGCCGATATAGAGCATGAATGGACGCAGCATCGGCACCGTCAGCGCCAGGAGAATAGCGCCGAACACGCCGCCGAGAAGGCACGAGGTAAAGGCGGCGCCGAGCGCCCGTCCGGCCTGTCCGTTCTTCGACATGGGATAGCCGTCGAGCACGGTCGCCGCCGACCCCACCGTCCCCGGCACGCCGAACAGAATGGCCGGAATGGAATCGGACGTCGCGACCACCGCATGAAGGCCGATCAGCACGGCGAGGGCCGTATAGGGGTCCATGTGGAAGGTGAAGGGCAGCACCAGCGTCAGCCCGACGAGGCCGCCGAGCCCCGGCACCACGCCGAGGGCGAGGCCCATCAGCACGCCGAGCGTCAGCATCATGAACCGGAACGGATCGGCGATCTGGGCGAGCGCCGATCCGGCCGCCATAAGCGTATCTTGCATCTAGAAGTGCCTCCTCTGCACTGACAGGACCCCCGACGCCGGACGACTTACGCCATCCACCGCTTCCATCCTGATCCCCATGAGGCTCGGGGTCCTCTCCCGCGATCCACCGCTTCCTCGACGATGAACCTCCCCACTCTGCGCTCCAGCACTAATGATATTGGGATCAGGTGTAAAATACTTATCGGCCGCGGATTGCATATGCGGGTCATATGGAAGGTGGGGCGTTTGAGGGTGAGGCGGCAGAGTGATCCCAACCGAGGCTAACCCTTGGCCGCCGCACCTACCCTCACACAATCGCTTCTTTCGGGCGTTCCAGACCGCCCCCCATGCCGCCACCCCCCGCTCGTCACCCTCGGGCTTGACCCGAGGGCGTTTCCGATTTCCCCGCAAGCACTGAGGCCCAAAGTGAAGACCCCTCGGGGCAAGCCGAGGGTGACGAGTGGTGGTTGAGGGGACGACGTGCCCAACCGAGACTAACGCTTGGCCACCGACCCCACCGCTTCCCGCGGGAAGCGGCGGGGCCAGGAGATAAATCTTGATAGAAATATCCGTCCGGGCCCCCCTACTCCCCTGCCACCCGCTCCACCAGAAACCGCCCCCGCCCCTCATCCGCCAGCAATCCCGCCAGCGCCGGCAGCAGCACCCCCAGATCCCCTTCCAGCGTGAATGGCGGGTTCACCAGTATCATCCCCGTCCCGTGCAGCCGCGCCGGCACCGACGGCGCGCGGATGCTCAACTCCACCCGCAGCATCCGGCCGATCCCCGTCGCCTTGAGATCGCGGATGAAGGCCGTCACCTCGCCCGGCTCCTTCACCGGATACCACAGCGCATAAAGCCCGGACGGAAAGCGCCGATGCGCCTTCGCCAGACCCGAAACCAGCCGGCCGAACTCGCCCTTTTCCTCGAAGGGCGGATCGACCAGCACCAGCCCCCGCTTTTCCTTCGGCGGCAGATGCGTGCCGAGCGCCGCCCAGCCGTCGAGTTCGGTCACCCGCGTCTGCACATCGCCGGCAAAATTCGCCCTGAGATCGACGACATCGGCCGGATGCAGTTCCAGCGCGAACAGCCGGTCCTGATCGCGCAGCAAATGCCGCGTAATCAGGGGCGAACCCGGATAGAAGCGCAGACCGCCATCGGGATTGACCGCGCGGATGGCATCGAGATAGGGCGCGGCCAGTTCCGCCGCCCGCCCCGTCAGTCCCTTGTCGAAGAGACGCCCGATGCCCTCGACCCATTCGCCGGTGCGCCCGGCCTGGTCGCCTTCGAGATCGTAGAGCCCCACGCCGGCATGGGTGTCGAGCACGCGGAACGCCGCCGGCTTCAGCTTCAGATATTCGATCAGCAGCACCAGGATCAGGTGCTTGACCACATCGGCGAAATTGCCGGCATGGAAGGCGTGCCTGTAGTTCATCGCGGCCCTCCGGGGCAAATCGCGCCGGTGGCGCGATTTGAGCGATGAACGCCTTGAGCCATGCGAAAGGCCATGACCGGATTACTTCCGGCCTTCGGCCAGGAGGATGGTCGCGGCGAAGGCCGTGAACACGCCGGCAAAGGTCCAGTTCAGCGCCCGCTGCACCCAGATATTGCGCACGAGGAGCGCCGCCAGCGCGTGCGAGGCGAGGACGGTGGCCACCGCCAGCGGCACCGACACGATGATGAACTCGCCCCCGAGCGCGAACAGCTTCTGCGCCGCCGCCGGATCGTTCTGATCGACGAATTGTGGCAGGAAGGTCATGAAGAAGAGCACCACCTTGGGATTGAGGAGGTTAATGCCTATTCCCGTCACATAGCTCTGCGTCAGGGTCGGCATCTTCGCCGCCTTCTGGGCGATGCGGATGCCGCCGCCATGGACGATCGCCTGATAGGCGAGCCAGAGCAGATAGACGGCCCCCGCGATCTTCAGCACCCAGAATGCCGCGGGCGCTGCGACGATCAGCACCGAAATGCCGAAGGCGACGAGGCTGGTATGCACCAGCACCCCCGTCATCGCCCCCGCCGCCACCGCCAGCCCATGCGCCCGCCCGTAATTGATGGCCCGCGACATCTGCAGCGCCATATCCGGCCCCGGCGTGATGGCGAGGACGATGGCGGCGACGGCAAAGGCGAGAATGACGGAGAGATCGGGCAGGAAAGACATGGGCGCGCTCGGGCAAGATTCTGCGAGCGGACAATTGCACGGCGGAGCGCCGATGAATAGGGTGCCACCGATTTACGCCCCCGGGGCGCCTACCGAGACGAGACAATGGCAAAACAAATCAAGAAAGTCGTGCTGGCCTATTCGGGCGGCCTCGATACGTCCATCATTCTCAAATGGCTGCAGGAAACCTATTCCTGCGAGGTGGTGACCTTCACCGCCGATCTCGGCCAGGGCGAGGAGCTGGAGCCGGCGCGGAAGAAAGCCGAAATGTTCGGCATCAAGGACATCCGCATCGAGGACCTGCGCGAGGAATTCGTGCGCGATTTCGTCTTCCCGATGTTCCGCGCCAATACCGTCTATGAGGGCCAGTATCTCCTCGGCACCTCCATCGCCCGCCCGCTGATCGCCAAGCGCCTCGTCGAGATTGCCCAGGAAACCGGCGCCGACGCCATTTCCCACGGCGCCACCGGCAAGGGCAATGACCAGGTCCGCTTCGAATTGACCGCCAATGCGCTCGATCCGTCGATCGAGGTCATCGCCCCCTGGCGCGAATGGGATTTGCGCAGCCGCACGGCGTTGCTCAACTATGCCGAAAAGAACCAGATCCCCATCGCCAAGGACAAGCGCGGCGAGGCCCCCTTCTCGGTCGATGCCAATCTGCTGCATACCTCGTCCGAGGGCATGGTTCTCGAAGACCCGGCCGTGCCGGCGCCCGATTACGTCGCCCAGCGCACCGTCGATCCGGAAAAGGCCCCCGACGAGCCGGAAATCATCACCATCGGCTATGAAAGGGGCGATCCGGTCTCGATCGATGGCGAAAAGCTGTCGCCGGCGGCGCTCCTGACCCGGCTCAACGAACTCGGCGGCAAGCATGGCGTCGGCCGTCTCGATCTGGTCGAGAACCGCTTTGTCGGCATGAAGTCGCGCGGGCTCTACGAAACCCCCGGCGGCACCATTCTGCTGGTCGCCCATCGTGGCATCGAATCCATCACGCTCGATCGCGGCGAAGCCCATCTCAAGGATGAGCTGATGCCGCGCTATGCCGAATTGATCTATAACGGCTTCTGGTTCTCGCCCGAGCGCGACATGCTGCAGGCCGCGATCGACAAGAGCCAGACCTATGTGAGCGGCGAAGTCACCATGAAGCTCTACAAGGGCTCGGCCACCGTCATCGCCCGCTCCTCGCCCAACTCGCTCTATTCGATGGACCTCGTGACCTTCGAGGAAGGCGCCGTAGCCTATGACCACAAGGACGCCGCCGGCTTCATCCGCCTCAATGGCCTGAGGCTCAAGACCTGGGCCGCCCGCAACAGGAAGGCCGGTTCCTGAGCCGCCATTGCCCTTAGGCGAGCCAGCCTCACCGGGGTTGCGTGATCCTCACGCAACCCCGCTTTGCATCAAGCCGTCTTGTTTCGGTCACGTCTGTCATGTAAGGAGCGCGCCGAATGCGCCCTTGCGCGCACTGCGCCCCCGGTGGCGACGATTCCTGCATGGTCTGGCTGGTACCGATCCGCAAGTCTGTTTCGCGGACCCCTGTCGTGGACCCTGCCAACAAGGCTGACCCTTTTATGTCAATGCGCAATATCGCCATTATCGCCCACGTCGACCATGGCAAGACCACGCTGATCGACGTGCTGCTGAAGCAGTCCGGCGCTTTCCGCGAAAATGAACGCGTCGAAGAACGCGCCATGGATTCGAACGATATCGAACGTGAACGCGGCATCACCATTCTCGCCAAGGTGACCTCGCTCACCTGGAAGGATACCCGCATCAATATCGTCGACACGCCCGGACACGCCGATTTCGGCGGCGAGGTCGAGCGTATCCTGTCCATGGTCGATGGCGTGGTGCTGCTGGTCGATGCCGCCGAAGGCCCGATGCCGCAGACCAAGTTCGTGCTCGGCAAGGCGCTGGCCCAGGGCCTTCGCCCCATCGTCGCCATCAACAAGATCGACAAGTCCGACGAGCGCCACCTCGAAGTGCTCGAGGAAATCTTCGATCTCTTCATCGCCCTCGACGCCACGCCCGAACAGCTCGATTTCCCGGTGCTCTACGGTGCCGCCAAGCTCGGCTGGATGGCCATGGAACCGGAAGGCCCGCGCGACAGCCTCGCCCCGCTTCTCGACAAGGTCATCGAGCATGTGCCCGAGCCCAAGGTCGAAGAAGGCCCGTTCCGCATGCTGGTCACCACCATCGAGCGCAACCCCTTTCTCGGCCGCATCCTGACCGGCCGCATCCAGTCCGGCTCGGTCAAGGCCGGTGACGCCATCCACGCCCTCAACCGCGACGGCAAGGTGGTCGAAAAGGGCCGCGTCTCCAAGGTCCTCGCCTTCCGTGGTCTTGAGCGCACCCCCATCGACGAGGGCGTCGCCGGCGACATCGTCGCCATTGCCGGCCTCGAAACCACCACCGTCGCCGACACCATCGCCGTGCCGAGCGTCACCGAGCCGCTCGCCGCCAAGCCCATCGATCCGCCGACCCTCTCCGTCACCTTCCGCATCAATGACGGTCCCCTCGCCGGCCGCGAGGGCGACAAGGTGCAGTCGCGCGTCATCCGCGAGCGCCTGATGCGCGAAGCCGAAGGCAATGTCGCCATCCGCGTCACCCCCGGCGAGGACAATGACAGCTTCGACGTCGCCGGCCGCGGCGAATTGCAGCTCGCCGTGCTCATCGAGAACATGCGCCGCGAAGGCTTCGAGCTGACCATCGGCCGCCCCAAGGTGCTGTTCAAGGAAGAGAATGGCGTGCGCATGGAGCCGGTCGAGGAAGTCATCATCGACGTCGATGACGAGCACACCGGCGCCGTGGTGCAAAAGCTCACCGAGCGCAAGGGTGAACTCACCGACATGCGCCCCTCGGGCGTCGGCCGCACCCGCATTCGCCTCCTGGTGCCCACCCGCTCCCTGATCGGCTACCAGGCCGAACTCCTCAGCGACACGCGCGGCACTGCCATCTTCAACCGCCTGTTCCACTCCTTCGTGCCCTATAAGGGCGAGCTCGCCGGCCGCCGCACCGGCGTCCTCATCTCCAACGGCACCGGCCAGTCGGTCGCCTATGCGCTGTGGAACCTCGAAGAGCGCGGCCCGATCATGATCGATGCCGGCGTCGACATCTATGAGGGCATGATCATCGGCGAGCATTCCCGCGACAATGACCTCGAGGTCAACGCGCTCAAGGGCAAGCAGCTCACCAATATCCGCACCACTTCGAAGGACGAGGCGGTCCGCCTGACCACGCCCAAGAAGCTGACGCTGGAACAGTCGCTCGGCTATATCGCCGACGACGAATATGTCGAGGTCACGCCGAAGTCGATCCGTCTCAGGAAGATCTGGCTCGACCCCAACGACCGCAAGCGCATGAGCCGCGCCTCCAAGGCCAGCTGAGGCTAATGGGGCTGCCGGGGACCCGCACACCCACAATCGCTGCCCGCGGACATGATCCGCGGGCCGTTTTCCACATCCACCGTGTTGCAGGAGGCCGAGGAATCACGTCCGCGGGCGGCGTCGGTGCGTGGACCGACATCGTAGATGGAGCGCCGGCATGAGCGAGTGGATCATCTCGACCATCACCCAATGGGGCTATTTCGGCATCTTCCTCCTGATGGTGGCCGAGAACATCTTCCCGCCCATCCCCTCCGAACTCATCATGCCCTTTGCCGGCTTCGCCGCCGCCCAGGGCAATCTCGATTTCTGGGGCGTCCTCATCGCCGGAACGCTCGGCTCCCTCGTCGGCACCTCCGCCTGGTACGGCGCCGCCCGCCTGCTCGGCCTCACCCGCTTTCACTGGCTGTGCAACAAGCTCGGCCGTGTGGCGACGCTCAACGAAAAAGACATCGACATGGCCGTCGCCTGGTTCGACCGCTATGGCCCGCTCGCCATTCTCATCGGCCGGCTGATCCCCGCCATCCGCACCCTGATCTCGGTGCCGGCGGGCCTCGCCGCCATGCCCTTCGCCAAATTCCTCGCCATCTCCGCCCTCGGCACCCTGGTCTGGACCGCCGTCCTCACCATTGCCGGCCTCATCCTCCATGAAGGCTACGAGATCGTCGAAGGCTGGATCGACCCGGTCTCCACCGGCGTCGTCATCCTCATCGTCCTCATCTACATCTGGCGCTTCATCACCTGGAAGCCGATCAAGAATATCGGCTGAGGGAGGGATTTAGGGAGGCATCAGCCAGACCTCCCCATCAACCGGCCGTCACCCTCGGGCCCTGCCACGCCCTCGTGGTTCGAGGGTCGCTCGCTCCCACCTCCATGAGGGCTACTGGGGAACCGGCCTTCTATCGCATCTCAGTATACCCGCGCGTGTGGCTGGCACGTCACTCACCCGCCCACCGTTCGTCACCCTCGGGCATCCTCGGGCTTGACCCGAGGACCCGAGGGCTCTTCACTTTGCGATGCTTCAGCAAGTGCAACACCCTCGGGTCAAGCCCGAGGGTGACGATCAGTGATGGAGATACGGTCACGCTGTTCCATCCACAAAAGTCTCCATCCCTCCCAGCCCCACACCCCTGAGACCTCATGGTGAGGTGCGAGCCCTTCGCGAGCCTCGAACCACGAGGTCGGGCCCACCAGACCTGCAATTTGCAAATCGGCCTTGCAATCTGCGAGGCAAACACGGGCCATTGCCCGCAATTTTACGCTTCTTTAATGTGAAAGCCCCGATTTCCGGCCACCCCCGGTTTGGCATGCTTCCTGCACTATGGAGAGTGTCCGGGCCTCGTGTTGCGTACCGGACGTCAGTCATTCGAGCCCCGCGCCACTTGACCTCGGTGTGGGGCTCAGACTTTAGGGGCGCCCTTGCCGCAAGCCCCGATACCCATTAGATATTCCGCAGTTCTTCTGGGAGACGCCCATGCGCGCCGTGCTCGATCTCATCCTCATCATCCTCCAGCTCTACTGGTGGATCGTTCTGGCCATGATCGTCATGAGCTGGCTGATCTCGTTCAACATCATCAATACGCGCAACGATTTCGTTGCCGCGGTCTGGCGCATCCTCAACCAGCTCACCGAGCCGGTGCTGCGCCCCATCCGCCGGTTCATGCCGAATTTCTCCGGCCTCGACATCAGCCCGATCATCCTGTTCCTGATCATCTATTTCATCCAGGCGGTGATCGGCTATTACCTCTATCCCGCCGTTCTCCGTGCCGGCATCTGACCCGGCCTGCTACCGGCTCGGCCCCACCGGGCTGAGCCTTTACCTCCGCGTCACTCCCAATGCCGGCCGCGACAGCATAGACGGCCCCGAAATCCGCGACGACGGCAGCTGTGTCCTGCGCATCCGGGTCAAGGCCGTGCCCGACAAGGGCAAGGCCAACACCGCCGTCATCGCCCTCCTCGCCAAAGCCCTCTCCCTCCCCAAATCCAGCCTCAGCGTCACCAGCGGCGACACCGCCCGCCTGAAAACCATCGCCATCATGGGCGATGGGGCAGAACTGGCCCAGCGCATCGAAGCCCTGATCAGCCCCTAAGGTGCCACGCCCTCGTGGTTCGAGGGTCGCTCCGCTCCCGCCTCACCATGAGGGCTACTGGGGAGCCGGCTCTCCATCCTCGCACCTCACTATGCCCGCGCGTAGGTGGCACGCCATTCACCTCCCCACCGCTCGTCACCCTCGGGCTTGACCCGAGGGGGTTGCACTTGCTGAAGCTGCCCAAAGTGAAGAGCCCTCGGGTCAAGCCCGAGGGTGACGATCAGTGGTGGAATATGGCCCCGCTTCTTCGTCTACACCCCCAGGCCCACCACACTCCCAAGCCCTCACACCCCTGAGACCTCATGGTGAGGCGGGAGCGAAGCGACCCTCGAACCACGAGGTCGGGCACACCCACCCACCAGCCCCCACCCGCGACAAATCACCGCATTTTCCATTGCTTACCCGCTCAATCCGTCTAATCTCGATGGCGGAGGGGGTCCTGAGGAGGGCCGGCGCGGCTGAAGGAGGATCGGCAAGCGCCGGCTGGGGGCCCTCGGAGGCATGATAATTGAGGGACGTTCTATGACTTTGGCACTGTGGCTGATCGTCGTGTGCGGCGGTCTGTCGATTGTTTACGGCGTGATCACGACGCAATCCCTGCTGGCGGCCGATGCCGGCAGCGCCCGCATGCAGGAAATTTCCGCGGCCGTGCGCGAAGGCGCCTCGGCCTATCTCAGGCGCCAATACACCACCATCGCCATTGTCGGCGTGGTCATTCTCATCGCCGCCTTTTTCCTTTTGGGCGCCTATGCCGCCATCGGCTTCCTGATCGGGGCGGTGCTCTCGGGCGCCGCCGGCTTCATCGGCATGAACGTGTCGGTGCGCGCCAATGTGCGCGTCGCCCAGGCCGCCACCGGCTCGCTCGCCAAGGGGCTCGACCTCGCCTTCAAATCCGGCGCCGTCACAGGGCTGCTGGTGGCCGGGCTCGGACTTCTCGGCGTCACCCTCTATTTCATCGTCCTGACCCAGATGCTGGGCTTTGCCCATACCGACCGCGTTGTCATCGACGCCCTGGTCGCGCTCTCGTTCGGCGCCTCGCTCATCTCCATCTTCGCCCGTTTGGGCGGCGGCATCTTCACCAAGGGCGCCGATGTCGGCGGCGACATGGTGGGCAAGGTCGAAGCCGGCATTCCCGAGGACGATCCGCGCAATCCCGCCACCATCGCCGATAATGTCGGTGACAATGTCGGCGATTGCGCCGGCATGGCGGCGGACCTGTTCGAAACCTATGTGGTCACCATCGTCGCCACCATGGTTCTCGCCGCCATCGTCCTGCCCGATGCGCTGAAGCTCGCCGGCATGGTGCTGCCGCTCGCCATTGGCGGGGCCTGTGTCGTCACCTCGATCATCGGCACCTATTTCGTCAAGCTCGGCAGCAACGACAACATCATGGGCGCGCTCTACAAGGGCGTCATCGCCACCGGCGTACTCTCGCTCATCGTGCTGCTGCCGGTGCTGTGGCTGGTCTTCGGCGATCTCAACCAGCCCATCGAAGCGGCCGGCAAGAGCTTCACGCCCTTCAGCCTGTTCTGGTGCGGCGTCGCCGGCCTCGTCATCACCGGGCTCATCGTCGTTATCACCGAATATTACACCGGCACCGATCGCCGCCCGGTCAATTCCATCGCCGAGGCTTCGGTCACCGGCCACGGCACCAATGTCATCCAGGGCCTTGCCGTGTCGCTCGAATCGACCGCCCTGCCGGCCCTGGTCATCATCGCCGGCATCATCGTCACCTATTCGCTGGCGGGCCTGTTCGGCATCGCCATCGCCGTCGCCACCATGCTGGCGCTGGCCGGCATGATCGTCGCCCTCGATGCCTTCGGCCCCGTCACCGACAATGCCGGCGGCATTGCCGAAATGGCCGGTCTCGACAAGGAGGTGCGCCGCAACACCGATGCGCTCGATGCCGTGGGCAACACCACCAAGGCCGTGACCAAAGGCTATGCCATCGGCTCGGCCGGGCTCGGTGCCCTGGTGCTGTTCGCCGCCTATACGCAGGACTTGATTTATTTTTCGAGCCTGCCTGATGCGCCCGCGATCTTTTCCGGCATCGGCACGCTGAGCTTCTCGCTCGCCGATCCTTACGTGGTCGTCGGCCTCCTCTTCGGCGGCCTCCTGCCCTTCCTCTTCGGCGGCATGAGTATGACTGCCGTCGGCCGCGCCGCCCAGGCGGTGGTGGTGGAAGTGCGCCGGCAATTCGCCGAAAAGCCCGGCATCATGGCCGGCACCGACAAGCCCGATTACGGCCGCGCCGTCGACATGCTGACCAAGGCCGCCATCCGCGAAATGATCGTGCCGTCATTGCTGCCGGTGCTGTCGCCCATTATCGTCTTCTTCGTCATCATGTGGATCGCCGGCCCGGCCGCCGGCTTTTCGGCCCTCGGCGCCATGCTGATGGGTGTCATCGTCACCGGCCTCTTCGTTGCCATCTCCATGACCGCCGGCGGCGGCGCCTGGGACAATGCCAAGAAGAGCTTCGAAGACGGCTTCACCGACAGCGCCGGCATCACCCACCACAAGGGCTCCGAAGCCCACAAGGCCTCCGTCACCGGCGACACCGTCGGCGACCCCTACAAGGACACCGCCGGCCCGGCGGTGAACCCGATGATCAAGATCACCAACATCGTGGCATTGCTGTTGTTGGCCGTGCTGGCGCATCTGGGGTGAGGAAAGCACTCATGGGCGCCACGCATAGCGTCGGCGCCCATGAACCACCTGCCACGCCCTCCTGGTTCGAGGCTCGCTGCGCTCCCGCCTCACCATGAGGGCTACTGGGAGGCTGAGTTTGCTTGAGTCTGATGCCTGAAGAACCATCATCCCCTGAGACCTCATGGTGAGGTGCGCCCCTTGGCGCCTCGAACCACGAGGTCGGGCACCCGATCTCCCCAAGCCTACTGACCATCCAGCCCGTAAAACTGCTGGTCATCCCCGATCGACAAGCACGGAATTTCCGCAAGCCCCTGTCGAATCCCAATCTTCTCCTTCGTCGCATCCATGAAAAGTCCAAAGCACAACGGAGACACCCCCATGCGTAAACTCACCGCCGGTCTGTTCCATTCCGTCGATGGCGTCGCCGAGGCGCCGGATCAGTTCCAGTTCGACAGTTTCGACGATGATCTCGGCCGCATGCTGGGCGGCGTCATGGGCAAGGTCGATACGGTCATCATGGGCCGCGTCGGATACAAGGAATGGGCGGGCTATTGGCCGACCGCGACGCAGGACGGCGATTTCGCCGGCTTCATCAACACCGTGCCGAAATATGTCGCCTCGCGCACGCTGAGGCCCACCGATCTCGCCTGGGCCAATTCCACGCTGATCGAAACCGACCTCTTCGATTTCGTCCGCGATCTCAAGGCCCGTCCGGGCGGCGAGATTTCCGTCATGGGCGGCATGTCGCTGGTGCGCCAGCTCTTCCTTGCCGGGCTGCTCGACGAATTGACCCTCATCACCCATCCGGTGATCGCCGGCGCCGGCCGCCGCCATCTCTTCCAGCCCGAGGATCCCACCACCCGGCTCGAGCTCGTCAATCTGGAGCGTACCGGCAAGGGCAATGTGGTGCAGACCTATGCCCTGCGCGCCCCATAGCAGGCCTCAGTCATCCGCCTCCGCGTCGCGTGCTTCGAGCGTCGCGATGATCCTGCCGGTCAGGCGGAAATAATCGGCCTTTTCCTCTGCGCTGAGCCCTTGCAGCGCCAGCGCGTTGATCGCCTCCACCACCTCTTTCACAAATCCCACGCGGTCGAGTGAGGCCGGGGTCAGACGCACCAGCGCGCTGCGTCTGTCCTTCGGGTCGGGCTGGCGCGCGATATAGCCGTCGCGCTCCATGCGGTTGAGGGTCGCCGCCATGGTCGGCTGCTCCACCGCCGCCCGCCGCGCCAGTTCCTTCTGCGTCAGCGCGCCGCCATCGGCGAGGGCGAACAGCACCGGCATATAGGCCGAGGCGATGCCGCTGGGCTGAAGCTGGCGCTCCAGTTCGCGGGTGAACAGGCGCGCCGCCCAATTGGTCATGTAGCCGGCCGAGTCTTCGCGGGAGAGGGGCATTTTATATAGCTTGCTATATAGTTATATAGTGTGCTATCTATATCGCCGTTTCTCCTCCCACGCAAGGAGCCCGGCCATGGGCCTCAAGAGCCGTTCCGATCGCTATGGCGCCGTCGCCATCCTCATCCACTGGGTTTCCGCCATCGTGGTCCTCGCCATGCTTGCAACAGGCCTTGCAGCCGCCAATGGCACTGAAGATGGCGGCCAATGGTTGCTGTTGCGGGCACACGTGGTCATGGGCATCGCCATCGGCCTTCTCACTTTGCTGCGCATCGTCTGGTGGCTGGCCTTCGACCGCCGCCCCGCCGATGTCGCCATGGGACGGAGGCAGGTTCTCGCCGCCCATATCGTCCATTACGGGCTCTACGCCGTCCTGCTCGTCATGGTGTCGAGCGGCATCGCCACGCTGATCCTGACCGGCGCCGGCCAGCAGATTTTCACTGGCACACCAGCACCTTTGCCCGATTTCTCCCTCGCCCCACCCATGACCGTTCATGGCCTGTTGTCGCGTCTCCTGATCGTCCTCCTCATCGGCCATGTCGGCGCCGCCCTCTGGCACCAGTTCGTCCTCCGCGACCGCCTGCTGGCGCGCATGGGCATCGGCGGCTAAGGGCTTGGCAGCGCCCTCTTTACCGCTAATCTGGCGCATGCGGCCAACCCTCGCCGCGGCCAATGGAAACCCTCCTCATGCGCATCTATCTCCTCATGGCTCACCCCGATGCCATCAGCTTCAACGGTGCGCTGGCCGATGCCTATGAGGCAGCCGCACGCCAGCGCGGCCACGAGATCCGCCGGCATGATCTCGGCAGGCTGAATTTCGACCCGATCCTCCATCGCGGCTACGAGGTCATCCAGGAACTGGAGCCAGACCTGCTCGCCGCCCAGGAAAACATCGCCTGGTGCGAGCATTGGGTGATCTTCTATCCGGTCTGGTGGGGCTCGGTCCCGGCCTTGCTCAAGGGTTTTTTCGACCGGGTGCTCTTGCCCGGCTTCGCCTATCACCCGCATGAAACCGGGCCCTTCTGGGACAAGCGGCTCACAGGCCGCACCGCCCGCATCGTCACCACCGCCGATGCGCCGTCGCTATATCTCTGGTGGCAATATCGGAACAGCGATCTCAACACCATCCGCCGCGCCGTGCTCAACTATTGCGGCATTGGCCCGGTCAAATCCACGCGCATCGGCTCGGTGCGCTTCCTGTCAGCCGACAAACGCCGGCAATGGCTCGAACGCATGCCCGGCCTCGTGCCGAAATAAAACCGGCGGGGGTTAACCCCCGCCGGTCAGATGCGTCACGCCTTGAGCGCGTCGACCACCAGCGCCTTGAGCGCGATGTCGGGACCGGGGGTGAACACCAGGTCCTCCCGGCCGAAATAGGATTTCTGATTGGTCGCCGACCAGTCATTGGTGACGAGACGATAGCTATCCCTGGTCGGCAGATCGGCGGGCGCGGCATAAAGGAAGTCGCCGGTGCGCTGCTCAAGCGTTTTGGCTTCGTCCTGATTGCACACGGCCAGAATCTCGGCCAGCGTCGCCGCATCGACCTCCGCCACCACCAGCTTGCCGTCGAAACGCACCACCGCATCGAACGCATATTTGCTGACCGGGCCTGCCGGCAGCCCGGTGCCGAGCGTCGTGTGGCCGATAAAGCCGATATCGCCCTCGGCGCCTGCCGCCATGGTTTTAGCAACGAAACGGCCGGTTTCGGCCAGCGTCATGGCGGCGGGGCTGGTGCCGATTTCGGCCAGCTCTTCGGCGGTCATATGTTCGGCGAGCGTCGCCGCGATCAGTTCGCCCAGAACCGGCGACGGCGCTGCCTCGGCATCGACAGTCACCTGCTTAAGCGTGATGGACTGATCCGCGCCGATCTCTGCCACGGTATAGACGCTGCTCCACGAGCCGGTATGGACATAGCGCGTCCGGCCTTCTTCATGCTCGAACAACAGATGATCGTGGCCGCCGATCAGAAGCGTGCCATCGGCCAGCATGGGCAGCATGGCCCTGTCGGCAACGACGCCGGCATGGCTCAGCACCACCGAAAGACCCTCGCCATCGAGAAGCGCCGGCAGGTTCTCCTCGGCCCATTGCGGCGCTTCGGGAATGTCGAGCGTTTCGCGCACGGCGGCGGGATAGGTGCCGACGGCATTGGTGGCGATGCCCACCACCTTGACCGGCAGATCGCCCAGCGCCAGCTTTGCGGAGGGCTCGGTGAAGCCGGCACCGCTGCGCGCATCGACGATATTGCTGATGACGGTGATGCCCATTTCCTTGGCCTTGCTCACCACATCGGCGAGATCGGTCGCGAGGTCCGGCTCGTGATTGCCGATATTGAGCACGGTCGGGGCAAGCTTGCCGAGCGCTTCGACAAAGGCCCAGTCGATGGCGCCCTGGGAGCGCGAAGCCACCACATTGCCCGCTTCGAACACGTCGCCATTGATGAAGATCAGATGCGGCGCCGCATTGCCGGCGATCTCCGCCTCGACCGCCGCCAGCAACTGGCCGGTGCGCTCATAGGCCGAATGCAGATCCGAAAGAATGATGATGCGTCCCGCCAGGTCCTGGCCGAAAGCGGCGACGACGGGCATGGCCAGCGGCAGCGCGGCGCTGGACGCCATAAGTTTGAGCATGAGACGGCGATAAGGGCTGAAGCGCACGGAAATATCCTTTCTGCAATGTCCGGATCGGCCGCGCCGAACCGTGCTGGCGGCATAAGCGCTGGAGGCGACAATGCGGTGACGCGTCCTTTCCGAAAGCCCGAAAGCGTAGCGGAACAGGCCTTGACCCCTGCCGCAAAGGCAGCATTGTCATGGCATGGATCGTCTCGACATCACCGCACCGCTCGTCGCCGGGCTCGTGGCCCGCCAATTCCCGCATTGGGCGCATCTGCCGGTGCGGCCGGTGCCGTGGAATGGCTGGGACAATGCCACCTTCCTGCTCGGCGATGCGATGACGGTGCGCCTGCCCACCGCCGAGCGCTACAAGGCGGCGGTGGAAAAGGAGCAGCTTTGGCTGCCTCGCCTCGCGCCCTTGCTGCCGCTGCCCATTCCCGCCCCGATCTCTGAGGGCAGGCCGGACGCGACCTATCCCTTTGCCTGGTCGATCAATCGTTTCATTCCTGGCGAGACTACCGCCCGCGAGCGCATCGGCGACCTTGTCGCCTATGCCAGCGATCTCGCCGGCTTCCTCAAGGCGCTTCACCGGATCGACGCCAGGGTTGGTCCACGCGCCGGTCCGCATAATTTCCATCGCGGCGGCGACCTCGCCGTCTATGACGCCGAAACGCGCCGATGCATCGCCCGGCTTGGTGAACGCATCGATGGCGCCGCCGCCACCGCCTGCTGGGAAACCGCCCTCGCCTCGCATTGGACCGAAACGCCGGTCTGGGTACATGGCGATATTGCCGTGGGCAATCTCCTCGTCGCCGAGGGCAAACTCCGTGCGGTGATCGATTGGGGAACGTCAGGCGTTGGCGATCCGGCCTCGGATCTCGTCATCGCCTGGACCTTTTTCGACGGCGAAAGCCGCGCCGCCTTTCGCGATGCGCTCAGCCTCGATGCGGATAGCTGGGCGCGGGCGCGCGGCTGGGCCTTGTGGAAGGCACTGCTGGTCACCGCTGAAAACGGAAACCTTCATCCCGCTGAAACACCGGCGGAAACTGTGATCGGCCTTATCCTCGACGATTACGACGCCGGGCTCGACCCTTAGGCCATCGCCGCCAACCGCTCGAAAGCGCTGGGCCGCGGGGGCGCTGCGAGTGCCGATCCGATGGCTTGGGCAGAGGCTTCCGGCGATTGCACCGAGCTATCGAGGCTCAAATCGTAAATCCCAGGCCGATGCACCACATCCTGCCAGCGCTGCACCGGTTCGGGTACGCCTGGTCCGGCGGCATAGAAACCGTCTTGGGGGTCGGCATTGCGTCGCGCCATGATGGCTTCGATCGGGCAGAACACGCCGACGAACAGCACCGGCAGCCCTTCGAGCCTTTGAGCACAGGTGGGCAATATGCCGAGCGGGCGCGAATAGGCGTCGTGATGGCCGAAATCGGCGACGACATCGAAGCCCTGACGGGCATGGGCGGCGATGGAATCATAGATGGCCCGATAGAGCCGCTCGACCATAGGTTCGAGATCCGGCCGCTCGCCGCCGGGGCGGAGGCCGATGCCGGGGCGCAGATGCGGCGGCAAGGTCCGGTTCTGCGCGTCGACGCCGAGATTGATCCAATTGCCGGCAAGCTGCGTCTGCATGGCGGCGGCAATGGAGGATTTGCCGGCGCGCGGCGCCCCGTTGAGGATCACGATCCGTCCGGGCGCCGCGCTGTCGTGCATTACCCGGCCTTGCTGGCCAGTTCGATCGATTCGAGAATGACCCGGCGCGCATCGGCCAGATTGCCGATCCGGTCGATCTTGGCCCATTTGCCGGGCTCGAGATCCTTGTAATGGGTGAAGAAATGCTTCACGCGCTCGAGCTGGATTTCGGGGAAATCCTCGATATCGGCAATATTGTCATACATGCGGGTGAGCTTCGACACCGGCACGGCGATGATCTTCTCGTCCTGGCCGCCATCGTCTTCCATGAAGAGGACACCGACAGGGCGCGAACGCACCACGGCGCCGGGCACCAGCGGGCGCGAATTCATGACGATGACGTCGAGCGGGTCGCCATCGCCACACAGAGTATGGGGCACGAAGCCGTAATTGCCGGGATAGCGCATCGGCGTATAGAGGAAACGGTCGACGAAGAGGGCGCCCGAAGCCTTGTCGATCTCATATTTGATCGGCTCGCCGCCGAGCGGCACTTCGATGATCACATTGAGGTCGTCGGGCGGGTTCTTGCCGGTCGGAATCGCATCGATATTCATGAGGTCTGCTCGTTTGGGAGGGGAGCGTAAGCCAGGGCGTTCTGCCTTTGAAGCGTCCCAAAAGCAAGCCATATTGCCAGCCATGCTGCCATGTGCCGCAAGAAACGCCATCCAGAACGCGACGAGGAGACCGGGATGACGAAACGCTTTTTTCCGCTTCTATTGGCCACCATTGCAGCCTTGATGACGGCCGCTCCCGCCTGGGCCGCCTTCAACAGCGCCTATACCGATCTCAACCTCGACGAATGCCTGGTGCTCGATGCCGACGATTTCGGCGCCAGCTGGGCCTGCCCCGGTTACAAGGGCTATCCGATGAAGGTCAATGAAGGCGATTTGCGCTTTTCCATCAATTACGGCTTCAACATCGCCCAGGAACCATCCGGCGGCCAGACGCTGCCGCCCTTCAACGAACTGGGGCCAAAACTCGAATGGCGGCTTTCCAACGCCTCGGGCCGCTGGCTGCCCATCGCCACCATCGTGCGCTACCACACAGCCGATCCCGAAACCGGCGAGAACAAGGGTGAAGTGCTGGCGGTGACCCAACTCGTCGAAGGCAATACCTGCCACATCGCCTATATCGACGCGCTCGCCAATGAAAACGCCAACGAACTGGCCCGGGAGGCGGCCGACGCCTCCGGGGACTTCAACTGCATGAGTGAGGAAGCGGAGGTTATTGGCGAATTTTCGGCCTATTAGACCCCTTCGCCAAGACGTGTAATCAGCACAACCGCTTCCCGCGGGCGTGACGGAGATAGACGGCAGGTCCGGACTAGTTCCCGCCGCGAATCTGGTTTCGGAGGATAGTGCGATCGCGCGCGCTGACGCCGATCAGTTCGGCGATGCGCCAGACCATATTGTCTTCGAGCTCGTGGTTCTTTTCATCGGCAAAGACCACCTGCCACATCATGCGGATGATCTCGATGCGATCGTCGCTGTCGAGCGCCGACAGGACCGAGGTGAAGCGGTAGAAATCCACCGCCTCGGCATCGCGCAGCGCCGCTTCCTTCACCAGCCGCTCGACCGTCACGTCGTCGAGATCGTAGTGATCCCGAAGGGTGGTCTTGATCACCTTCTTTTCCGCGTCGCTCATCTGCCCATCGACGGCGGCCAGATGCACGAGCAGTGCCGCCACCGCCAGCTTAGGCTCGGACTGGGACAGGGCGGTTTCCGGTTTCTGGAACAGGCGGGTCAGGGCCTCGAACACGCGAAAGCCTCCTTTCGAAAAGCGGCGGAGAATCGACAAACACGGCGCCGCCGAAAGGCAAGCACCTGGGAGGATATACGGCCCCGATTTGATCGCTCAATGCCCCTTTCCGCCGCCTCACGCGCTCTTGTGCGATATTGATGCACAAGGGCCACACCGATGGGGTGGAGACTCGTCTTGACTCTGTGGGCGAGTCTATTGTTCACTGTTTGTTCCAAAACGGCACTTCGGTCCGAACATGAAAGCCCACACCCGCAAACAGCAATTGGAAGCCCTGCGCAGCCGGATCGCCACCCTTGAAGGCCGGCCGGTTCTGGCGGACAAGCCAGCCGAGACCGGTGCGGATTCGACCGATTTTGCGCCCGTCATTCCTGGGCTCGTGCAGGAAGTTTTCGTTGACGCGCCGCGCGATGCCGGGCTGGCGCTGGGATTTGCCCTCGCCCAGTCGAAAGCACTCGTTTCATCCGCGCGCCCGGCAGTTCTCTATCTGCAGATGGCCGCGCAGGATCACGAATTCGGCCTGCCCTACGCGCCCGGCCTAGCCCAGCAGGGGATTACGCCCGACCAATGGATACTGGTCCGGCCGGCTACGATAACCGAGCTTCTCTGGGCCGCCGAGGAAGCGCTCGCCTGTCCGGCCGTCGCCGCCGTCATCGCCAATATCGCCGGTCAGCCGGACCTGCTCGATTTTACCGCCAGCCGGCGGTTGAGCCTGCGTTCGACCCAGAACCGCACCTCGATCTTCCTGTTGCGTCACGGCCAATGGCGCGAGGCCAGCGCCGCGCATCTGCGCTGGCATGTGGGGCCGGCGCTGAGCGGCCCCCTTGCCTATGACGAGCGCACCCCCGGCCAGCCGCGCTGGCAGGTTCGGCTCGAAAAAACCACCCTCACCCGCCGGCAGAACCAACAATGGCTTCTGGAATGGTCCGCACATGGTCTTTCATCCGCAAGCACACCAAGACAGCCAGATCGGCTTTCACGCGCAAAGACGCTATCTCGTCCTCTACCTGCCCTATTGGGCGACGGATTATCTCAAACGGCATGAGCCATCGCTGGAAGCTCCGCTGGCCCTTTACGAGCGCATCAAGGGCGCGCTGCGGCTCGTCGCGCTGGACAGGGAAGCGCTCCGCCTGGGCCTGCGCCCCGGCCAGACCCTGGCCGATGCCCGCGCACTCCAGCCGCGCCTCGTGGTGCGCGAGATCGACCGCCCCATGATCGCGGCGGGTTTTGCCGATTTTGCCGACTGGCATTCCAATGCCAGCCCCCTGGTCGCCGTCTTGTCCGACATGGGGCCTTTCGGCGATCTCGTGCTCGACATTACCGGTGTCGATCACCTCTTCGGAGGCGAACAGGCCATGCTCGAGAGGCTTGTTACCCGCCTGCGCCAGCTGGGTTTTTCCGTCGATGGCGGCATCGCCTCCACTATCGGAGCGGCTTGGGCTACGAGCCACTTCACCCCCAACAGGGTGGTTCCGGCCACAGGCCTGGCCCGCATGCTGGCGCCCCTGCCGGTCGCCGCCCTCCGGCTTGCCCCCGACCAGATCGCCGGCCTCCGGCTCATGGGCCTCCAACATATCGGCCAGCTGCAAAACCGCGACCGCAAGGCGCTGGCCGCCCGCTTCGGGGCATCGCTGGTCGAGCGTTTCGACCAGGCCCATGGCTTTGCCGAGGAGCGGCTGGTGCCGCGCCTGCCGATCGCCCGACGCTATGCCGAACGGCGTTTTCCCGACCCCATCGGGCTCATGGACGATGTGCTGATGTGCGCGCGCGATCTCGCCATCCAGCTGGCCCTGCGGCTCGAAGCCGAAGGGCTCGGCGCGCGGACCTTCCGCCTCTTTCTCTATCGGGTCGACCACAAGGTCATGACCCTTGCCGTCCGTGCCGCCCGCCCGATCCGGGATGCGGAGCATATCGCCCGCCTCTTCGTCCATCATGCCGAGCGTCTTGCGGGCGATTACGACGCCGGCTTCGGCATCGACATGGTGCGCCTGGATGCCGACATGGTTTTGCCCCTGGCATCAACCCAGATCACCGCTTTCGGAACACGGGACGGCGTCGAAGACCTCGACCGCCTCTATGATCGCATGGCCAGCCGCCTTGGTTCCCATGCCGTTTTGCGCCCCATTCTCGTCGACAGCCATATCCCCGAACGGGCGGCCCGGCTCGAACCGGTCCTTGCGCAAACAGCGCAAAAGCCCGGCCCCGTCGCGCTATCGGAAGGGTCGCGGCCGCTGCGCCTCCTGCCGGAGCCAGAGCCGATCACCGTCACCGCCGAAGTGCCGGACGGGCCGCCCGCCGCCATGGTCTGGCGCCGGGTGAGCTATAAATTCGTCAAGGCTGCCGGCGCCGAACGCATCGGAGCCGAATGGTGGCGTACGGAAAAGCGGCTGCAATTGGTGCCACCACTCGGCCCAGAAGAACTAGCCGAACTCAGGAAGAAAGGGGAACAGCCGCCCTATATTCCGCCCTTGGCGGTGTTTGACGACAGCGCCGAAACCCGCGACTACCACATCGCCGAGGATATGAGCGGCCGCCGCTTCTGGCTTTTCCGGCAGGGGCTTTATGGTGCCGCGACGCCGCCGGCCTGGTATCTGCACGGGTTCTTCTCATGAAAACCGTCCTGCAGTTTCCCGCTCCGGAAGCAGGAAAAACACCGGCGCCCATTCCCGCGCCGGCTTTTACCGAACTGATCGCCACCAGCAATTTCTCCTTCCTTCATGGCGGTTCGCACCCGCAGGAACTGGTTTCAGCCGCCATCCATCTCGGGCTGAACGGCATGGGGCTGTGCGACCGCAACAGCTTTGCCGGCGTCGTGCGCGCCCATGTCATCGTCCGCGAGGCAGAATCTGTTCCCCCCGGCTTCCATTATTGCGTCGGCGTGCGGCTCTGCTTTGTCGATGGCACGCCCGATATCGTCGCCTATCCCACCGATCGCATTGCCTATGGCCGGCTATGCAAGCTTCTGACCCGGGCCAATATGAAGGGGGAAAAAGGCAGGCCCGAACTTATCTTCGACGAACTTTTCGCCGCCACCGACCCGGAAGCGGAAAACCAGCAAGGCCCCATCGAGGATTTCAGCCGCGGGCAATTGTTCATCGTCATTCCCGACGAAACCGACTGGATCGGGACCGAAAAGACCATCGACCGGTTGAGCCGGCATGCCCCCGGCAATGTCTGGATCGCCGGCATCGCCCGCTATGCCGGCAATGACCGGGCGCGCCTCAATCGCATTGCCGAACTGGGCCGCCGGCATCGGGCCCCCATGCTCGCCTCCAATGACGTGCTCTATCATGAGCCGGACCGCCGCATGGTGCAGGACGTTGTCACCTGCATCCGCGAGCATCTGACCCTGGAAACCGCCGGAAAGCGCCTGGGAGCCAATGCCGAGCGGCATTTGAAGCCGGCCGGGGAAATGGCGCGGCTCTTTGCCGAGCATCCCGAGGCGATAAGGCAGACCCAGATACTGGCCGACCGTATCGACTTTTCGCTCGACCAGCTCCAATACAATTACCCGGAAGAAACCGTGGGCAATGGTGAAAGTGCCCAACAGACATTGGAACGCCTGACCTGGGAGGGCGCGGCCAAACGTTTCCCCGAGGGCCTGACCGATGCGCTCAAGCGAACGATCTGGGCCGAACTCTGCCTCATCGCCTATAAAGGCTACGCCGCCTATTTCCTGACCGTGCGCGACATCGTGCAGTTCGCCCGCTACGAAAAGGGCATTCTGTGCCAGGGGCGCGGCTCGGCCGCCAATTCGACGGTCTGCTTCTGTCTCGAAATCACCGAGGTCAATCCGGAAGACGCTTCGCTGGTCTTCGGCCGCTTCATCTCCACCGAGCGCGACGAGCCGCCCGATATCGATGTCGATTTCGAGCACGAGCGGCGTGAGGAGGTGATGCAATATGTCTATCAGAAATATGGCGGCAAGCACACCGGCCTCACCGCCAATGTCATCTGCTACCGCTCCAAGAGCGCCATCAGGGAAACCGCCAAGGCCTTCGGCATTTCCGATGATATCATCGATGCCATCAACCAGATGCATTGGAGCTGGGGGCAGAAATTCAATCTCGGCGAAGTCGCCCCGCTCGGCCTCAATCCCGACGATCCGGTGCTCGCCCAGATGTTCGAAGTGGTCAAGGTGCTGCGGGGCTTTCCGCGCCATCTCTCCCAGCATGTCGGAGGCTTCGTCATCACCCGCGACTCGCTCGAAAGCATGGTGCCGATCGGCAAATCGGCCATGGAGAACCGCGCCATCATCGAGTGGAACAAGGACGATATCGATGCCCTGCGCATCCTCAAGGTGGACGTTCTCGCGCTCGGCATGCTGACCTGCCTCAAGCGCGCTTTCGATCTCATGCAGACGCATTACCATCAGACCATCGAACTGGCCGCATTGCTGCATGACGAAAAACACGATCCCGAAGGCGCGGCACCGGTCTATCGCATGACCCATCGCGCCGACACGATCGGCGTGTTCCAGATCGAAAGCCGGGCGCAGATGTCCATGCTGCCCCGTCTCAAGCCGGAAAAATTCTATGATCTCGTCATCGAGGTGGCCATCGTCCGGCCCGGCCCGATCCAGGGCGGCATGGTGCATCCCTATCTGCAGCGGCGGATGAACAATGAAGTCCCGGATTATCCGTCGGAGGCACTGCGCGAAGTGCTCCACCGCACCCTGGGCGTGCCGCTGTTTCAGGAACAGGCCATGCAGATTGCCGTCAAGGGCGCCGGCTTCTCGCCCGGCAAGGCCGATCAGTTGCGCCGCGCCATGGCCACCTGGCAGCACACCGGCAAGGTCAAGGAACTGAAGAAGGATTTCATCGACGGCATGCTGGCCAATCATTACCCGCTCGACTATGCCGAGCGCTGCTTCAAGCAGATCGAGGGCTTCGGCGAATACGGCTTTCCGGAAAGCCATGCCGCCTCCTTTGCCCTGCTCGTCTACGCCTCCTGCTGGCTCAAATGCCATTATCCGGATGTCTTTGCCGCCGCCCTGCTCAACAGCCAGCCCATGGGCTTTTATGCGCCCTCGCAGATCATCCGCGATGCGCGCGAGCACGGCATCGAAGTGCGGCCGGTCGATATCAACCGTTCCGATATCGATCATACGCTGGAAGCAACCGAGCGATGCCCCGCCGACCATATCTGGCCGCGCCATGCCGAAATGCGCGAGCAGATATGGAGCAAAAGGGCGTTGCGCCTGGGCCTGCGGGCTGTACCGGGCTTCAACAAAAAGGCTCAGGAAACGATCGTCGCATGCCGCGGCGGGGGCTATATATCCGTTCGCGACGTCTGGCTGCGCACGGGCCTTTCCATCGCCCAGCTCGAAAAGCTTGCCGAAGCCGACGGCTTCGGATCGCTTGGCCTTACGCGCCGCGATGCCCTTTGGGCCGTGCGGGGCCTGATCGGCACCCATGGGGCCGACACATTGCCCCTGTTCGAAGCTGCCGGCCCGGCCTCATCGGGTCCGGAAACACCGGCCGATCTGCCGACGCCTTTGCCGGGCGAAAACGTCATGCACGACTATTCCAGCCTGACCTTTTCCCTAAAGGGCCATCCGGTCCAGTTCATCCGGCCGCAACTGGCGGCGCGGGGCATCGTTCCGGCCCATGGGCTGTCCGATGTCAAACCGGGTCGAATGGTGGAGGTGGCGGGTCTCGTATTGGTCCGACAGCGTCCGGGTACAGCCAGCGGCGTGATCTTCGTGACGCTCGAAGACGAAACCGGCATCGCCAATGTCGTGGTCTGGTCCCGGGTATTCGACAGATATCGCCGCACCCTTCTCAGCGCCCGCATGTTGTCGATCCGGGGCCAGCTGCAGCGTGAAGGCCGCGTCATCCACGTCATCGCCAAGGATATGACCGATCTCACGCCCTATCTTCTCGATCTGGCTGCCGGCCGCGAGCCGGGCCTGGCCGAAGGCCACGACCCTCAGACCCGTCGCCAGATCGAATCCGCCCGCCGCGAGGCCTATGCGGCCCTGCCGAGCGGACGCAATTTCCATTAAGCCTCGTTAAGGCCCCATTCACCCTGATTGGAGGCCAAGCGAGAACAGCCTGTTCCCGGCGACAATCGACAAGACGATCTTAACCGGTCTCGTGCTTGATCATCGCTCACACTGGGGACATGCGGGTGCTGACTTCCGCCCGAAAATCGATGCCGGCACTGGATTATGTGTCGATCATTCGCTCCGTCTACGGCGACAGGCAGGCTTTGCTCGCCGGTCTGTTCGCCAGCGCCCTGACGGCCGGGCTCACCGCCGTCAGGACCCAGTCGATCCTGCTTTACATCATTACCGTCAGCCTCGTCGCCTTCGGCATACTACGATATTTCGACATGCGCGCCTTCTGGCGCGCCGGTATCGACAATGACGACGCCGAGGCGGCCGAACACTGGGAAAACCGCGCCATTTTCTGGGGTACGCTGGTCGCGATTGCCCATGGCATGTGGTGTTTCGTCAGCATGGTCATCGTCAAGGACCCCTTTGCCGAACTTGCCAGCGCTTCGGTTGCCATCGCCGCCATGGTGGGGCTGGTGGCGCGCAATTTCGGCCTAGACCGGCTGGTCACCATCCAGATGCTGGGCGTCATCGTGCCGCTGTCGCTGGGCTATGCGCTGCATGGCGATGTCCACCATCTCATTCTCGCCGCGCTCCTCGCCGTCATGCTGACGAGCTTTCGCAAGCTTGCCGGCGATATCCGCGCCATCCTGCTCGCCGCCGTCCATGGACGGGTCGAGGCCTCGCGCCTCGCCACCGAGCTCGATATGGCCATGGCGACGATGCAGCATGGCCTCGTCATGCTCGATGAAGCCGGCACCATCACCCTCGCCAATGAGCGCGCCATGCGCATCTTCGCGCTGCTCGATACCACCAGCCTGATCGGCCGGCCGCTCTATGGTCTCCTGACGGAAATGGACGATGACGGGCGCCTGCCGCACACCGCCGTCGAACGCCTGCTCGATATCGTCGCGCGGCGCGTTTCCGGCAAGGTCCTGCTCAGCCTGCCGCAGCGGCGCAGTTATGAAGTCACCATCAGCGCCAGGCGCAGCCATTGCGTATTGCTGTTCGAGGATATCAGCGAGCGTATCGAGGCCGATGAGCGCATCGCTTTCATGGCCCGCCATGACGCGCTGACCGGACTGCCCAACCGCACCTATTTCAACAGGCTGGTCAACGACGATCTGGCGATGCGCGAAACCGCGCCCGAAAGGCGCATGGTTGCGCTGATGATCATCGATGTCGATGACTTCAAGCATGTCAACGACACTCTGGGCCATATGCTGGGCGACAAGCTTCTCGCCGCCATCGCGCGGCGCCTGCGCGATGCGGTGCCGCCCGATGCCCTTCTGGCGCATCTGGGCGGCGACGAATTCATCGTCTATCGGCCCCGGATCGAAACGCCCGGCGATGGCGCCGCAACCGCCGAGGCCATTCACGCCGCCCTGCGCACGCCCTTCGATCTCGAAGGCATGGCGCTGACCGCCAATGTCAGCATCGGCCTCGTCACCGGCGGCGAACGCGCCGAAGCGCTCGATTCGCTGATGAGCCGGGCGGATCTGGCGCTCTATACGGCCAAGAACGACGGCAAGGCCAAGAGCCAGATCTTCCATCGCCAGATGGATATCGACTACCACTATCGCCAGCGCCTCAAGACGGATCTGCGCGATACCGTCCGCCGCGGCGCGCTCGATCTCGCCTTCCAGCCGCTGGTGGATCTTGCCAGCCGCCATATCGTCACCTGCGAAGCGCTGATCCGCTGGGAGCATCCGCAGCTCGGCAATATCCCGCCCGCCACCTTCATTCCCATCGCCGAAGAGATCGGCCTCATCTCCGAGATCACCGATTGGGTGCTGACCAATGCGACGCGGCAATGCAGCTTCTGGCCCGGCAATGTCGGCGTCGCCGTCAATATTTCCGGACGCGATTTCCGCACCGGCGATCTCAAGGCCATGGTCGAACGGGCCCTGACCCGCTCGAACCTTTCGCCCGGCCGGCTCGAAATCGAGGTTACCGAGACCGCCGTCATCGAACAGCGTGACACGGCGCAGGCCGTGCTCGAGGACCTGGCCGAGCAGGGCATCACCATCGCCCTCGACGATTTCGGCACCGGCTATTCCTCGCTGAGCTATCTCGACGCCCTGCCCTTCACCAAGCTCAAGATCGACCGCAGCTTCGTGGCCAATGTGGCCGATGACGAACGGGCGCTGAAACTGCTGGCGAGCGTTGCCCGGCTCGGGCGCGATCTCGATCTCACCGTCATCGCCGAAGGCGTCGAAACCGAAGAGCAGCTGGCCATCATCACCGCCCACACCGCCATCGAGCAGGGCCAGGGCTATTATTTCAGCCGGCCGCTGCCGGGCCGCGACATCGCCGAACTGATCGGCCGGCTCAACGCCACCAGCCCCGACACAGCAAAACGCAGGCATGGTTAATCGCGGTTAACCCTTTGTGCTGCCCAGGAATTTTAGCTTCGTGAGAGCGGCTTGCGCTTTTACCTGCGCATTTGTCCGCTTGGGGCATGGCTAACAAACCATTAATGTCGTCCCACTTGTTGGGGGACAGGTTATGAATGCCGCTATTCCCGCGCAAACCGGCGGATCATCCCGGTTTGCCACGTCTCTGATCGATCTTCTCGATCGCGTACACTACCGCCGCGTCACGCCGGATGAGCAGTTCGACCCTGTCTATCGCCTGCGCTACGAAGCCTATCGGCGCGAGGATTTCATTCCGATCAATTCCCAGGGCGTGACCCGCGACGCCTTCGACGAAGCGGCGAACTGCTATTGCTTCGGCGTCTATATCGACGATGCGCTGGTCAGCTCCATCCGCATCCACCACGTCACCGCGGCGGAGGCGGTTTCGCCGAGCTACGGTATCTGGCCGGACATCCTCGGCAATATCCTCGAATCGGGCGGCTCCTATATCGATCCGAGCCGTTTCACCGCCGATCACGAAGCCTCTCTCGCCTTTCCCGCCCTGCCCTATCTGACGCTCAGGATCGCGGTGATGGCGAGCAAGCATTTCGCCGTGCGCTATTGCATCTCTTCGGTGCGGGCCGAACATGCCGCCTTCTACAAGCGCGTCTTCGGCTCCGAGCAATTGGCCGGCGACGGCAATTGGGGCGAGCTCGCCTTTCCCGTCCGCCTCTATGCCTCCTATATCCCGATCATGTATCCGCGCGTCATCACGCGCTTTCCGTTCTTCAACTCCACCGAAGAGGAACGTGCCCTCATGTTCGGGCCGGGTAATGCACCGATCCCCGCCATCGCGCCGAGCGCCCGCCAGGCGCAGCGCCTGGCACTGCTGGACGCCGAAAACTAGCCGGCGGGACGGAGCGCGAACGCTCCGTCCCGCCTTCGATCATTCCGCTTCCTGCGGGGAAACGACAAGTTCCGGCACGATGCGGTGATGCGTCGCCTGTTCGTAATCATAGGCATAGGCGAGCAATTGCGCCTCGCTCCATTGCGGCCCGATAATGATCAGCGAGAAGGGCATGCCGTTTTCATACTGGCCGGCGGGCACGATCACGCCCGGCATGCCGGCAATATTGATCTCGGGCACCGCAACCACCGAATGGCCGCCTTCCAGGCGGGTCGGCACGCCATTGGCATCATGCGGGAAGATCAGCACGTCGACATCCTTGTCGGCCATGGCCTTGGCGAAGCTGTCGAGATAAAGTTCGCGCGCCGCGACGAATTCCGACAGGTCCGGGGCGACCGAGGTGTCTTCCAGCAATTCCGGCGTCACATAGCGCGAACCGGCGGCACCTTCCCCGAAGGGGTCCTCGGACAGGACTTCGCGCAGTTCCGCCGTCGTATGGGCGGGAACGTCGGGGCCCATGCGCTGCAGCCAGCCATTCATGTCATAAGCGATAGATTCGATGCCGAGCGAACTCTTGCCTTCGGCAATGGCGGCGAAATCGGTGCCGGCGAAAGGATCCTCGACCATCACCGCGCCCTGCCCTTCGAGTTCGGCGATGGCCGCCTCGTAGAGCTCGGCGGTTTCCGGCGAGAGTTCCGTCGCCTGGAAACCCGGCCCGTAAAGACCGACGCGCACCCCTTCAAGCGCCGTCTCGGACAGAAGGCTCGTATAGCCCGCCTCCGGCATATGGCCGATGGCGACAGTGGTCTTCGGGTCCGCGGCGCTATAGCCGGCCATGACATCGAGCATCAGCGCCGCATCCCTGACGGTGCGGGCAAAGGGACCGGCCACATCGCGCAAGGAGCCGCCGAGCGGCGCCACGCCCGCAGTCGGGACGAGCCCGAAAGTGGTCTTGACCCCGACAATGCCCTGGACGCCCGCCGGCGCCTGGATAGAACCCGACGTATCCTCGGCCGTCGCGAGCACGGCGAGATTGCCGGCCACGGCCGTAGCCGAACCCGCCGAGGAGCCGCCCGGCGAAGCTTCAAGGCTGATGGCGCTGAAAGTAGGCCCGGCCCAACTGTTATTGGCGTTATAGGCGGCGCTGAAGGCCGGAATATTGGTCTTGCCGAGAATGATGGCACCGGCTTCGCGCAACCGCGCCACCAGCGGCGCATCGGTCGAGGGAATGAAGTCGATGCCGCCGGCCGCGCTCGACATCGGCGCCCAACCCATGGTCGAGGGCAGTCCCTTCACATCCATGGCTTCCTTGACGACGATAGGAATGCCCGCGAGCGGCCCCAGTTCCTCGCCGGCGGCCCGGCGCTCGTCGATCGCCCGCGCTTCTTCCAGCGCCGTTGGATTCATCGACACGAAGACATTATAGGTCGGCTCATAGGTTTCGATGCGATCGAGATAAGCCCGGGTCAACTCTTCGGCAGTATAATCGCCGGCGGCAAAGGCGGCCTGGACGCCATCGACGGTCAGTTCCATGACATCGATCGGTTCAGCCGCCGAGGCGACAAGGGCCGTCGACAGCATCAGCATTGCGGCCAGCAAAGAGCCGCGTCCGGTATGAGAAAATCTGCGCATCTATGGGGTCTCCGTAAAAAGCGCCAAAGGAAGGCGCACGAAGACAGTGGCAATTCACGTGCCATAGCCGGAAAGCCCGATTTTCTGGACAAAGCAGCACTGCTCACCACGCAGGCTTACGCTTGCATTGCTCATCTTTGCGGCAGAACGCTCATGAAGTGTAAGCGAGACATGCCGACAGTCCTTCGTAAGCGAAGGCAGGCAGGTCGTGGCCAATTGCAAAAACGCGTGGTGCCGCAGAAGGGACTCGAACCCCCGACCCCATCATTACGAATGACGTGCTCTACCAACTGAGCTACTGCGGCGCGCGGGTCTTTTACGTGGGCTTTCCGGCCGGCGCAAGAGGCAAGGGGGCGGGAATTGAGGGCATGGCGTCGAGCGGTTCGAGGGGCAGCGCCGGCTCGGAGGGGCGGGTGCTCGCCACCACCGGCACCTTCCACTCGAAGGCGTCGAGCCGGCCGGTGACGGGAGAAACGGGTTCCCATTCGTCGCTGGTGATGCCGTCGGCGGTCCAGGCCGGATCGCGCGGCGCGCGCACGGCGCGGGCAAGCCATTCGCGCGCTTTGCCATGATCGCCATTCTGGCCCTCTTCGATCTCGGCCATGAGGCTGGCGACACCCTGCGTCGCATCGGCGCCGGCAAAGGGCTCCAGCGCCTTGCGCGCCAGCGCCCAGTCATAGGCATCGATGGCGACCCGCGCCAAAGCCATGCCCGCCGCCCGGTGCGGCGGCGGCATGTCGATGAGTTCGCCCATGCGCTTGAGCCGGTCGACCGCCGAAGCGCCGGGCTGGGCATGGGCATAGAGCGCGGCGATATCGGGATGACCGGTGGCGCGCCAGATGCGGCGCAACAGGCTCATGGCCTTGCGCGTATCGCCGCGATTGATGTGGATACGCGCCGCGATCAGCGCCGCCGGCACGAAATCTGGCAGGAGCTTCAGCGCCGTCAGCGCATGATCGAGCGCCGAAAGCGGATCGCTGACTTCGGCTTCGCGCGCCCGCGCCGTCTCGATCACCGCCTGCCGCCGGCGCTTTCTGGCGCGTTCTTCGCGGCTGCCGGCCGGTTCGGCATTGACCATGGCGACAGCCTCGGCCCATTGGCCGCGCCGGGTGAGATCGTCGAACACGGCCGAACCAGCCCAGCTGGTGCGGGGCGCCAGCGTCAGCGCCTTGCGGGCGAAGGTCAGCGCCGCTTCAGGCCGGTTCTGCGCCCGCGCCTGATCATAGAGCCCGGTGAGCGCAGCCAAAGCCGTCTTTTCATTGGCGATCAATGCCCGATAATGCTCGCGGGCCGCCGGCATGTCGCCGAGCGCGAGATCGGCCCGCGCTTCGAGAAGCCGCGCCGCCTGATTGGCCGGCAGGCGCGCCTGCGCTTCGCGCGCCAGCAGCCGCGCCCGCGATGGATCGCCCGATTGCAGCGCGATCACCGCGTCGGTCAGCGCTTCGACCCCATGCTCGCGCCGGCGCTCGCGATTGCGCCGCGCCATATAACGCGGGGCGGAAATCAGCCTGCGGATCACCGCCCAGATGCAGATGACCACCAGCGCCACGAGCAGCAGGATGAAGATGGCGGTGCCCAGCCGTGGCTGCATGCGATAATTCATCACTTCGAGCGTCAGCGTGCCCGGCAGCGAGATAAGCCAGGCCGCGAGCGCCGTGACGACGAGGCTTCCGACGATCCAGGAGGCAAGTCGGATCATGATGCGGCCCCGCCCAGCGCCTGCTGGCGCAAGCCATCGAGAAAGCGTGTGGCCTCCGCCTGCGCCTTGATATCGGCCGGCACCTGACCGGCGGCCGAAAGCATGGACGGCGGAAGGCTATCGACGAGATTTTCGGCAGTGACGAAATCGCGCCGCGCAATGGCCGCTTCGAGCCGCGACACCACCGCTTCGGGACCGTCGCCTTCAACCTCGCCGACCGGCCTGAGAGCGATGGCCGAGCGGAACCAGTCCACCGCCCCGTCCTGCCAGGACGCTTGCGGATCGGCGGGCCGTCCGGCGAGCATGTCGGGCAATGCCGCATTGAACTGTTGCGCGATGATATCGGGCCGCGCCAGACCCTGGCTCGCCGCATTGGCAATGGCGGGAGGTATGGCGACATCGGGTTGCGCCGTGCGCAATGCCGCAAGCTCGCTGTCGAAGGGCCGGCCGCTGCCGAAGGCCGCCTCGAGACCCGACAGGACCAGCGGCAATTGCAGCACCGCGCCGATATCGGACGGCTGCGCATCGAGCGCGGCTGTGGTCGCGGCGACACTGCTATTGAGCGTGGTGACGCTGGCCTCGGTGGTGCCGAGGCGGGCGGCGAGTTCATCGAGGCGTGTATCGAGCGCCGTCAGTTCTTCTCGTAGCGCGGCCGTGTCTTCATCCGCCTGCGGGGTGGCGGGCGTTGGGGTATCGAGCCCGTCGATGCGGGCGGTCAAAGCCGCGATATCGGCCTCGATGCCGCCGAGATCGACCGGTTCGCCCGACTGCACCACGCCGCCTTCGAGTTCACCCAGGCGCTGGGTCAGCGTTGCAAGCTCCGACTGCGTCGTTTCCGTCACCGTCCGCAATTCGGGAATGTCGCTCGCCATTTGCGCGATTCTGGGGTCTGAAGGCGCGGCCGGCGCCGGTTGAGCCGGCCACAGCCCGGCCCAGGCAAGACCATAGGCGGCCGCAAGTCCGAGCACACCGCCGCCAAGCGCCGGCCAGATCGGTGAAAGAGGCTTCGCCTGCGGCTGACCGGGGGAAGCCGCAGAAGCTGGTTTCCTGGCTTCGTTGCCGGCTGGCTTGCTATCCGCCGGCTTCGCTTCCTCGGCTGCCGGCCTGGCCGAAGCCGCGCCGCCGCTCGGGCGTGCCGTACCTTCCAATACCGGCGGCTTGACCGGGCCGGATGTCGACTCAGGGTTCTTGCCGTCAGCCATGATAAGGCTCCCTATTCGTCTATGCGATCATGACCCGTTTTGCTCGCGGGCAAAAGCCAGCGCCAGCGTCATCATTGCGTCTTCGTCCGGCCGATCGGCCAGGCTGATGCGGGTGAAATGCGCCTCGATCAGCGGTTCGGCCACGGCTTCCGAAAGGCATAGCATGGCGAGAGCCGAACGCCGCTCCCGATCGAGCCGTTCCGCCATCGCTGCGACGAAAAGCTCCGCCGTGCGGCGCGAATAGAGCAGCACCGCCCCGATCGAGCCATCCCGCAGACCGGCCGCTGTAGCATCCGGCAGCGCCTCGACCGGCACCATGTCGTAAACCCGCGCCAGCACGACCATGATTCCGAACGGCGCCAGCGCCTTGGCCATGTCGCCGCTCAGATGCCGTCCGGCAGGATAGAAAACCGGCCCGCCTAGCGGCGTGCGCGACAGCACATTGACCAGTTCCTCAAACGTGCCGCCGGTATCGGTCACCTGTTGAAAGCCAAGCTCGCGCGCAGCAAAGGCGGTGCGCGGCCCCACGGCATAGACAGGCAGATTGTGGTAATCGGCCAGTGCATCGCGCTCGGCGAGCGCGCGCAGCGCATTGGTGCTGGTCAGAGCCATGGCGGCGAAACCATCGGCCGGCGGCAGGCTGGTCTCGAGCACATCGAGGCTCATCAGCGAGCCCGCTGCCGCAGCAATGCCAAGGGCTTCGAGCCGCTGGATCGTCGATTGCGCATCGGGCTCGGGCCGGGTGACCAGCATGAGGCTCATTTTTCCCGCGCCCATTGTGCGAGGAACTCGGTCCCCGCCCGATCGAGCAGGGCCTGGCCGACACGGGCGCCGAGCTTTTCGGCGTCCTCCGCCGGTCCTTCCACCGTCTCGATGAAATCGACCTGGCCGTCGAGGCTGAGGATTTCGCCCTTGAGGGTAAGCTGCGTGCCCGAAAGCACGCTCAGCGCGCCGACCGGCGTGCGGCAGGAGCCATCGAGCACGGCGAGCATGGCGCGCTCGGCGCGGATGCGCTGATGGGTCGGGGCATGGTCGAGCACGCCGACCATTTCGGCAAAACGCGTATCACCGCTCCTGACCGAAATGCCGATGGCGCCCTGCGCCGGAGCCGGCATGAAGGCTTCGGCATCGAGAACTGCGGTCACGCGATGCGATTCGCCCAGCCGGTTGAGGCCAGCCATGGCGAGCATGGTGGCGTCGGCCACGCCATCGGCGAGCTTTTTGAGCCGGGTTTCGACATTGCCGCGAAAGGGCACGATGGTCAGGTCCGGACGCTGGCGCAGGACCTGCGCGGCACGGCGAATCGAGGAGGTGCCGAATTTTGCCCGTTCCGGCAGATAATCCATGCCCCTCACCGTCAGCGACAGGAAAGCGTCACGCACATCCTCGCGTTCGAGGAAAGCCACGAGCGCAATGCCTTCCGGCAGGCGCGTCGCCACGTCTTTCGAGGAGTGCACCCCGATATCGATGGCGCCATCGAGCAGCGCCTGATCGATTTCCTTGGTGAACAGGCCCTTGCCGCCGATTTCGATGAGGCTGGCATTGCTCGCCTGCGACCGGTCGCCACCGGTCGAGATCACGGTGATCTCAATGGCCTCCTGATCGACGCCATGGGCTTGGGCCAGCAGCTTCTGCACCAGACGGGCCTGAGTCAGCGCGAGCGGCGATCCGCGGGTTCCTATCCGGGCGAAGGGTGCTGGCGATTGCAAAGTCTTGGCGTCCTATAGTAGGCAAAGGCTCCCGTTGGAGTAGACCAGTTCGTCGTGATCGGGCAAGCACAAGCGGCCATATTGGGCATAGAGACTAGCTGCGATGAAACCGCGGCCTCCATCGTCCTGCGCGACGATGCCGGCAGGGGCGTGATCGCCTCCAATGTCGTGCGCTCGCAGCTCGACGAACATGCCGCCTTCGGCGGCGTGGTGCCGGAGCTGGCGGCGCGCGCCCATGTCACCTGGCTCGACCACATCATCGCCGAGGCCGTCGACAAGGCCGGCATCAGGCTTTCCGATGTCGACGCCGTGGCCGCAACCGCCGGGCCGGGCCTGATCGGCGGCGTGCTGGTGGGGCTGACCACGGCCAAGGCGCTGGCTGCCGCGCTCGACAAGCCGCTGATCGCCATCAACCATCTCGAAGCGCATGCGCTGACCGCGCGCCTCACCGATGGCGTCGCCTTTCCCTATCTGATGCTGCTGGTTTCGGGTGGGCACAGCCAGTTCGTCCTGGTGCGCGGCGTCGGCGATTATGAGCGCTGGGGCACCACCATCGACGATGCGCTCGGCGAAGCCTTCGACAAGGTGGCGAAACTGTTGAGCCTCGGCCATCCCGGTGGCCCCGCGGTGGAACGCGCCGCCCTGTCGGGCGATCCCAGGCGCTTCAAGTTTCCACGCCCGCTATTGCGCGAAGCGCGGCTCGATTTCTCCTTTTCCGGCCTCAAGACCGCCGTGCGGCTCGAAGCCGAGGCGCTGGCGCCGCTGAGCGACCAGGACGTAGCCGATATCGCGGCAAGCTTCCAGGCCGCCGTTACCGATGTCGTCGCCACTCGCGCCGGACAGGCGCTCGACCGGTTCCGCGCCGAACTGCCGGAACACAGGCCGCAACTCGTCGTCGCCGGCGGGGTCGCCGCCAATCGCGCCATCGCCGCGGCGCTGCAACAGGTGGTCGCCGAAAGGGGGGCGACGCTCACCGTGCCGCCGGTCGCGCTCTGTACCGATAATGGCGCCATGGTCGCCTGGGCCGGGGCCGAGCGCTTTGCGCTGGGCGTCACCGACGAACTCGATTTCGCTGCAAGGCCGCGCTGGCCGCTCGATCTGCCCGATATGAAGGTGACGCCGGATGAGGCTTGAAACCGTCAGCATAATCGGCGGCGGTGCCTGGGGCACGGCGCTGGCACAGGCGGCGGCCATGGCCGGACGAACGGTGACGCTGGTGATGCGCGACGCGGCGCAGGTGGATGAAATCAACAGCGCGCATAGCAATCGCCGCTATCTCGGCGAACAGCAGCTTCACCCTTCCATCCGCGCGACGACGACGCCGGAGCCGGCCGATATCGTCATCATGGCGGTGCCGGCCCAATCGACCCGCGCAGCGCTCTCGGCCATCGATCCGGCTTTGCTCGATGGCAAGCCCGTGATCCTTTCCGCCAAGGGCCTTGAAACCGGCACGCTCCAGCGCCAGAGCGAAATCCTCTTCGACATGGCCCCCGACGCCATACCCTTCGTGCTTTCCGGCCCGAGCTTCGCCACCGATGTCGCCGCTGGAAGGCCAACCGCGGTGACGCTCGCCGGCGACGATGCCGAAGCCACATCGCGCCTTGCCGCTGCCCTCGCCGGCCCGAGTTTCCGGCCTTATGCGGCCGATGATAGGATCGGTGTCGAAATCGCCGGAGCGCTGAAGAATGTCTATGCGCTGGCCTGCGGCGCCATTGAGGGCGCCGGGCTCGGCGCTTCCGCCCGTTCGGCGCTGATCGCCCGCGCTTATGCCGAAATGGCGCGTATGGTGACCGCCATGGGCGGCTCGGCGGCAACGCTGACCGGCCTTGCCGGGCTCGGCGACCTGACCCTGACCTGCACCTCGACCCAATCGCGCAATTACCAGTTCGGCCTCGCCCTCGGGCGCGGCGACAGCACCGAAGCCATTCTCGCCTCCGGCGCCAAGCTCGCCGAAGGCGTCGCCACCGCACCGGTTGCCGCAGCCCTTGCCGAAAGCCTCGATGTCGATGCGCCGCTGATCGCGGCGGTCGATCATTTCGTCGCCGGACGGGCCGATATCGCCACTATCGTCGCCGGCCTCATGTCGCGGCCGCTCAAACGGGAGGAATAACCCATGCTTTTCGCCATCATCGCCCAGGACAAGCCGAACAATGTCGAGCACCGCCTTGCCGTGCGCCCGACCCATCTCGAGCATCTCAAGAGCCTCGGCGACGCCCTTGTCTTCGGCGGCGCCCTGGTCGGCACCGACGACAAGCCCGAGGGCTCGCTGATGGTCATCGAGGCGGCAAGCCTCGAGGAAGCCAAGGCCATCGCCGCCAAGGACCCTTTCGTGACCGAGGGCGTCTTCGGCTCCTATGAGGTCAAGCGCTGGAACTGGGCGGTCAACAACCCCACCAATAGGGGGATGTAATGGCCTATTGGCTGATGAAATCGGAGCCCAATGTCTTCTCCTATGAAGACATGGCGGCCAAGACCGCCCGGGGCGAGCCCGAGGAATGGCATGGCGTGCGCAATTACGCCGCGCGCAACAATATGAAGGCCATGCAGCTCGGCGACGAGGCCTTCTTCTACCATTCCAATATCGGCAAGGAGATCGTCGGCATCATCCGCATCATCGCCCTCGCTCATCCCGACAGCACCGCCGAGCCGAACGACAAGGGCAAGATCGTCTGGGAATGCGTCGACGTCGAAGCGGTAAAGGCCCTGCCGAAGCCGGTGACGCTCGAAACCATCAAGAAGACGCCGGAACTCGAAAACATGGCGCTCATCAAGCTGTCGCGCCTGTCGGTCTCGCCAGTGACTAAGGACGAGTGGAAGCTGATCTGCCGGATGGGCGGCCTCTGAGGCCCGAGGGGGTTATTTCCGTCCTCTTTTCAACCCTTCCGTCCACATCTATCCTCCCGCGGACTTAAAGCGAGGGGAACATCATGATTTCGCATTTCGACGTCAATTGGCTGGCGGTGGTGCTGGCGACCATCGCGAGCTTCATCTTCGGCGCCGTGTGGTACATGGCGCTATCGAAGCAATGGCTCGCCGCCACCGGCAAGACCAAGGACCAGCTCGGCAAGGACATCTCGCCCTTCATCTGGTCGGTGGTCGTCGAATTCGTCATGGCCTATTTTCTGGCCCTGCTTATCCCGGTGCTGACCGGCGCCGTCACGCCCGGCAACGGTGCGCTGGTCGGAGCCCATATGTGGTTCGGCTTCGTCATCACCAGCATGATCCTCGGCCACCGCTATGAGGGGGCCAAATGGTCGCTGACCGTCATCGATGGCGGGCATCTGTTGGCGGTGCTGTTGCTGCAGGGCGCGGTGATCGGGCTGTTCGGCTAGCTCAATCGGTCGCGACGATCGGCGGGATCTGGGCCGTCTCCGACGGAGACGCATATTTGTTGAGCGTCGGTATCTGCAGCACCGAGAACAGTATGGTGATCGGCATCACGCCCCAGACCTTGAAGGCTACCCAGATATCGGTCGAGAAATTGCGCCACAGGATTTCGTTGACGACAGCCAGCGCAAAGAAGAACAGACCCCAGCGCAGGGTCAGCACATACCAGCCCCTGGGCTGCAGCCGGTAGACTTCGCCGAATACATATTTGAGCAGCGACTGGCCGAAGAGAAGCCCGCCCAACAACACCGAGCCGAACAGCGTATTGGTGATGGTGGGCTTCATCTTGATGAAGGTATCGTCCTGAAGCCAGAGCGTCAGCCCGCCGAACACCAGCACCACCGCGCCCGTCACCAGCGGCATCACGGCGATCTTCTTCAGGAGAAGCCAGGACGCGATCAAGGAAATCGCCATCGCTCCCATGAACCAGGCGGTGGCGACGAAGATATCGGCGCGGGCATTGCCGATGAAGAACACCACGAGAGGCCCCAGCTCCAGCACCAGCTTGATGATCTGCGGACGCAGCTCATCCCAGTTGATTTCGGGCTCGGCCTCTTTGGTCTTGTCGGTCATGGTTCTTCGTCATTCCACTGCAATGGTCGTCACATAGGCGCCGACCATGGTTCAAATGCGGCCAGCCTCGAACGATAAGCTCGCTCCTGCAAGGCAAATCTGCGTCATTCCGCGTGTCCGGCAATGGCCCTGGCGAAATCAGAAGCCGTAAAGGGCTCGAGGTCGCCCACCCCTTCGCCAACGCCGATGAAATGCACCGGCAGGCCGAATTTCCTCGCTATGGCGACGAGAATGCCGCCGCGCGCCGTGCCGTCGAGCTTGGTCATGACGAGACCGGTCACCCCCGCACGCTGGCCGAAGATCTCGACCTGTTTGAGCGCATTCTGCCCTGTCGTCGCATCGAGCGTCAGCAGCGTCGCATGCGGCGCGTCCGGCTCGACCTTTTTGATGACGCGGATGACCTTTTCGAGTTCGCTCATCAACTCGTCGCGGTTCTGCAACCGCCCGGCCGTATCGATGATGAGAACATCGCGCCCTTCAGCCTTTGCCTGTGTCACCGCATCGAAGGCCAGCCCCGAGGCATCGGCGCCGGCCGGCTTGGCGATGACCGGCGCCCCGGTGCGCTGTCCCCAGACCTGGAGCTGTTCGATAGCGGCGGCACGGAAGGTATCGCCCGCCGCGAGCATCACCGATTTGCCTTCGGCCGAAAATTTCTGCGCCAGCTTGCCGATGGTCGTGGTCTTGCCGGAGCCATTGACCCCGATCATCAGGATGACGAAGGGCTTCCTGGCACTGTCGATGGCGAGCGGCCGGGCCACCGGCGTCAGCACCTTTTCGACCTCGGCAGCCAGAACCTCGCGCACATCCTCGCCCGAAACATCGCGATCATAGCGGTCGCGCCGCAGGGTTTCGGTGATGGCGGTGGCCGTCTCGATACCGAGATCGGCCTGGATCAGCACGTCTTCGAGTTCTTCGAGCGTCGCCGCATCGAGCTTCTTCTTGGTGAAGACGCTGGCGATCGAGCCGGTGAGCTGGTCCGAGGAACGCTTGAGCCCCGAAGTCAGCCGGCCGAACCAGCTCTGGCGCGGCGCCTCAGCCGCAATGGGCGTCAGCGCGGGCTGGGCGGGCTCAATAGCAAGATCGTCCTCGATCTCCTCGACATAATCCGGCGTCGTCTCCGGCGGCCCCGGCAAAGGCGCGGGTTCAGGTTCCGGCGCGGGCGGCGGCTCGGGGGTTGGCGGCACTGGTTCCGCAGGCGGCGGCGTCGGATCGGCAGGCTTGACCGGTTCGGGGACTTCGCCACCGAACAGACGCTTGAAAAATCCGGGCTTCTTTTCGGTCATGGGTGGTCTTTCGAAGTCGGCTCTACGCGGCGTGCCGAGCCTATCGTCCCCTCCCCCTTGAGGGGAGGGTTAGGGAGGGGGTCGACCGGGGAAAAGCTGCGTTTTGGCCAGTCCCGACGACCCCCACCCCCGGCCCCTCCCCTCAAGGGGGAGGGGAGCGACATCCCAAAATCTTGCCTAGCCACACTACGCCGCATCGCGCACCGCTTCCCCGATCAGCCCGTCGCGCGCCGTCCCCGTCACCCTGACGCCGAGCAATTCCCCCGGCGCGGTGCCCGGCACCATGACCGGCACGAACTGCTCCGTCCGCCCCATGCCGTCGCGCTCGACCAGCACATGTTCGAGCTTGCCCACTCGGCTTTGCGTCAACCGGGCAAACTGGCGATCCCCCGCCGCCCGCAGCAGCACGGCGCGCTCGCGCGCCACCGCCCTGTCCACCTGCGGCATGCGCGCAGCCGGCGTGCCGGGACGCGGCGAATAGGGAAAGACATGCAGGTATGTCAGCCCTGCTTCCTCGACAATCCGGAGCGTATTCTCGAACATCGCATCGGTTTCGGTCGGAAAGCCGGCGATGATATCGGCGCCGAACACCATGTCGGGCCGCAGGCCCCTGAGCTTTTCGACGATCGCGAGCGCATCGTCGCGGCTATGCCGGCGCTTCATGCGCTTCAGGATCATGTCGTCGCCCGATTGGAGGCTCAGATGCAGATGCGGCATCAGTCGCTTTTCGCTCGCCACCGCCTCGTAAAGCGCTTCATCCGCCTCGATGGAATCGATCGAGGAAATGCGAAGACGCGGCAGGCGCGGCACATGCTTGAGCACCGCCTGCACCAGCCTGCCGAGACTCGGGCTGCCCGGCAGATCGCCGCCATAGGAGGTGGTATCGACCCCGGTCAGCACCACTTCTCCATAGCCATTGTCGACCAATTTCCTGATCTGGTCGACAACCAGCCCCATTGGCACCGAGCGGGACGGCCCCCGGCCATAGGGGATGATGCAGAAGGTGCAGCGATGGTCGCATCCGTTCTGCACTTGGACGAAAGCGCGGGCGCGCCCATCCATGCCCTCGATCAGATGCGCCGCCGTTTCGCGCACGCTCATGATGTCGTTGACCTGCACCTTGTCGTTGAGCGGCGTGCCGAACACCATGGGCTGGTAGCTTTCGGCCTTCATCTTGTCGGCATTGCCGATGACGAGATCGACTTCCGGCATGTCGCCGAAGACGCGGCCCTCGGTCTGCGCCGCGCAGCCGGTGACGATGATGCGGGCATTGGGATTGTCGCGCCGGGCCTTGCGCACCGCCTGCTTGGCCTGCCGCACCGCTTCGGCCGTCACCGCGCAGGTATTGACGATGATGGCGTCTTCGAGCCCGGCCTTGACCGCCTCGGCCTTCATCACCTCGGATTCATAGGTGTTGAGCCGGCACCCGAATGTCAGGGTCTCGATCGCCATCAGGCCACGTCCCTGTCGCGCGACCAGGCGCCGCTCTGCGGATCGAGCGTGCCGGCGAATTCGAATTCGGCCGGCCCCGTCAGCACCACATGATCGTCGTCACGCCATTCGATGGTGAGATCGCCGCCCGGCAGCGTCACCCGCGCCTTGCGCCCCGTACGGCGGGTGCGCGCGCCATTGACCAGCGCCGCACAGGCCGCCGTGCCGCAGGCTTCGGTGAGGCCGGCGCCACGCTCCCAGGTCCGAAGAATAATGTGATCGCCGCTTACAACCTGCGCGATGGAAATATTGGCGCGCTCGGGAAAGATCGGATGATTTTCGAGCAGCGGGCCGAAGCGGTCGAGCGCATAGCCCCATACGTCGTCCTCGACCCAGAAGGTCGCATGGGGATTGCCCATGGACGCGACGGAGGGCGAATGCAGCACCGGCGCGTCGATCGGACCGATCTGCAATTCGATCTGGCGCGTATCGGCGAATTCCTCGGCCAGCGGAATTTCGTACCAGGCGAATTTTGGCGTGCCCATATCGACGGAAATCGAGCCATCCGCGTGCTCTTCGCCGAAGAGAATGCCGGCCACGGTCTCGAAGACGAAATCGGTCTTGCCACTCTCGCGCGACAGGGCCTGCACCACGCAGCGCATGCCATTGCCGCAGGCCTGGGCCAGAGAGCCATCGGAATTGATGATCTCGATATAATGTGCGGTACCGGCGGTCTTCGGATCGTGGATCGCCATGATCTGGTCGAACCTGGTGGCCGGGTCGGCATTGACGGCTATGGCGGCAGCAGGCGTCACCCGATCGGCGCGCCCGCGCATATCGGCAACAATGATCTGGTTGCCCAGCCCGTTCATTTTGAGAAACGGAACGCCGCTCACTCTGGCCTCGTCTGCTCCTTGGGATATGCCCCTATATGGAGGAAACCCCACCAAATTGCCAGACCTCCGAGGCCTTCGCCAATTTGCCTCAAATTTTAATCGATTGGCGATGAGCTTCGAAACATCCAGCGCCTAGAACACCCTAGCCATCTTAACCAGTTCGACATTCGGCCCGGCTTCGTTCGGGCCTCAAGGACTATAGTTGGGGCCATCATGACCGAGACCGTTCTTGCCGCAGCACCGTCCGTCACCATGCACCAGCCGTCGCAGACTGGCCGGCAGGCGCTGACCGGTGTGCCACTCGAGGCCTGGCGGCGGCTTTCGGCCCATGCACTCGAACCCAATGGCTTTTTCGATCCCGGTTTTGCGCTGCCCGCCGCCGCCTTTGCCGGTGGCGGACGCGGCTCGGAGGTGTTGCTCGCCGAGGATGGCGGATATCTTTGCGGCCTGCTGCCGGTCGTCACCGCCGCCCGCGCCTATGGCCTGCCCATTCCGGCGCTGGTTGCTGGGGTGCCCTATGCGGTTCTCGCCACGCCGCTGCTCGATGCCAGCAAACCGGCTCTCGCCGCCGAAAAGCTCATCGAAGCCGCCGGGAAAGCCGGCGCGCAGCTTCTCGTCCTGCCCATGGCTTCGCTCGATGGCGAAGCCGCAACAGCGATGATGGCTGCCGCCCGCCGGAAGCGCCTCGCCATTCACATTCATGGCGAACACGAGCGCGCCGCCCTCGCCGTGCCGGATGACGCCGAAGCGTATCTGCGCGCCGGCATGGGGGCCAAGAAACTCAAGGAGCTGCGCCGCCTCGGCCATAGGCTCGCCGAGGAAGGCGTCGTCGCTTTCGCCCATGCCCGCGAGCGGAACACCATTGCCGCTGCTCTCACCCGCTTTCTCGACCTCGAAGCACGGGGCTGGAAAGGCCAGCGCGGCACCGGGCTCGGCCAGAGCGCCGGCGACCGCCGCTTCATCGAAACCGCTGCCGCCACAATGGCCGAGCGCGGCGGTTTCGAAGTGCTGGAACTGACCCTTGATGGCGCGCCCTTGGCTTCCGGCCTGATCCTGCGCCAGGGCAATACGGCACTCTTTTTCAAGATCGCCTATGACGAGGCTTTCGCCCGCTACTCGCCGGGCGTGCAGCTCACGGTCGAACTGACCCGCCGCCTCGCCGACGATCCGATCATCACCTATGCCGATTCCACCGCCCTGCCCGGCCATCCGATGATCGACCATGTCTGGCGCGAGCGCCGCCGCATGGGCGACCTGATGATTTCGACCCGGCCGGGCCCGATCGGCCCCGGTCTCGCTCATCTGGTCATCGCCCGCGCCAGGCTGCGCGAGCGGGCCAAACGCTTTGTCCACACCATCGCTGCATTCCGGGAGAAGAACCGATGACCACGACCCTCATGGCCGACACGGCCGCATTCGAGACGCAGTTTCCCCTAAAACCCTTCCGCATCCGCCACAAGCTGGCCGACGACGCCCGGCTGACGCTGCCGGCCATTCTCGACCTCGTCAAGCAGATGCCGCGCGACCGCATCGAATATAATTCGGGCAAGGCCGCCGTCAGCCAGGACCCAACCACGACGCCATTGGTCGATCTCGACCCTGAAGAGGTCGTCCGCCAGATCGAGACCGCCGGCGCCTGGATGGTGCTGAAGCGCATCGAGATCGTGCCCGCCTATAAGGAACTGCTCGAAACCGCGCTGATGTCGGTCGCCGGTGCGCAAGGGCATAAGAGCCTTGCCGAGGCCGGGTTCACCGATGTGCAGGGATTTCTCTTCGTGTCCTCGCCCGGCTCGACCACGCCCTTCCACCTCGACAGCGAAGATAATTTCTTCGTCCAGATCCATGGCGACAAGGTCTTCGCCATCTACGACAATCAGGACCATTCGATCGCCAGCGAAGACCAGATCGAGCATTGCATCACCAAGCACCGCAATCTCAAATTCGACGACAGCTATGTCGCCCGCGAAATGTATAACGATCTCAAGCCCGGCGAAGGCGTCTTCGTGCCCTATCTCTGGCCGCATTGGGTCAAGACCAAGGACAGCTATTCCATCTCGGTCGCCATCACCTGGAAGACCGCCACGGTCAAGCGCCGCAACGATCTCTATGTCTTCAACGCCATGCTGCGCGACCGCGGCATGGCCCAGAAGGCACCCGGCGTCCAGCCGGCGCTCGATGCCGTCAAGCTCGCCGCCTTCCGCACCGTCAACGCCGTGATAACACCGCTGCGCAAGAGTGAATCGATCCGCCGTGTCATCCGATCGCTCGTGCTCGGGCGCGACGCCAATTACTACTATCGCGCCGGCAAGGCCGAAAAAGCCAAGTGACCAACGCCCTGGCCTCTTCGCCGAATCTCGGCTTTGCCGAACCTGCGCGGCGGCCTGCCGTCGTGCAGGTGGCGGACCTCACTGCCATTGCCGTGCTGCGATCGCGTGAAGAGTTCGAGGCGATCGCGGCCGATTGGCAGGCGCTGGAGGCCGAGGTGCCCGGGGCGACCTTCTTCCAGAGCGCCGGCTGGGCCAGGGCGATCTTCGCCCATGAAGGCAAGCGCTCCGGCTTAGATCCGGTCATCGTTACCCTGCGCAAATGCGGCAGGCTGGTCGCCGTGCTGCCCTTGCAGCGTCTTTCGGGGGGTCTCTCTATCCTGACGCCGCTCGGCGATGGCTTCGCGCAATTCAGCGACATGCTCGCGGCCGATATCCTCGATCCGGCCGAAACCGCCGCAAAGCTCATCGCTGCCGCCCTTGCCGCTGCGCCCTGCGACCTGATTTCGCTGCATAAGGTGCGCGATGATGGCCACCTCGTCGCCGGGCTCCGTCACGCCGTCGAGACCGGCGAAGAACAGGGCGCGCCTTTCGAGCGGCTTTCGGAATGGGCGGATTTCGACGCCTATTTCGGCTCCATTCGCGCCAAGACGCGCAAGAACATGCGCTCGAGCCGCAACCGGCTGAGCCGCGATGGCCTCCTCGAACATCGCATGGCGGCGGACGAGGCCGAAACCCGCGCCGCCGTCGCCCGTATCGTCGAGGGCCGCGCCGACCGGCTCAAGGAGCAGGGCCTGACCTCGCGCGCCTTTGCCGATCCGGGCTTTGCCGGCTTCTGCGAGAGCCTGGTCGGCATGGACGGTATCGAAATCATGGCGCTTTCGCTCAATCGCGACGGCCAGCCGCTCTCCGAGCAATGGGGGTTCGTGCATAACGGACGCTATTATATCTTCATGACCAGCCGCGATTTCGGCGCCAGCGAGGAAAGCCCCGGCAAGCTCCATATGAAGGACGTGATGGAGACCTGCTTCGCCCGCGGCATCGAGACGGTCGATTTCATGACCCCGATCATGGCCTATAAGCAGACCTGGTGCCGGCAATTGACCGGCGTGCGTGACTACGCCATTCCGGTGACCTTCAAGGGCTGGGCCCGCATCCATATCTGGGACCGCTGCGTCCGCCCCGGCCTCAAGCGCCTCTTCACGGCACTCCCGGCGAGCCTTCGCGCCGTGCTCCTGCGCGCGACAGGTCGGAATCTGAGCTGATGTGTCAACAGAAAAGCCCTGCATTCGTTATGCATAATCGCTTCCCGCGGACTTGATCCTCGGGAAGCGATTGTGGTGAAACAAACTAAGGCGCTCCTATACCAACCGCCCCTCCTTCCTTGACTCTCCCCTCCATTCCCCGTATTGAGCCCCGATCCATCAGGCTTATTGCACCTGACCGCCGCACCGGACCCGTAAGGTATAAAGAGATCCGGCAGGCAAACATCCGCCAGCGCGTTGCGCCCGCGGGTGGGTTTGGCGTTTGGCTTTGTGGCGCCTATCTCTCCGGGATTGGCCCGTGAGCGAAAAGGAAAGAGAATGTTCGAGAGCTTAAGCGATCGGCTTGGCAAGATTTTCGATGGCCTGCGCGGCCGCGGCGCCCTGAGCGAAGCGGATGTCGATCTGGCGCTGCGCGAAATCCGGCGCGCCCTGATCGAAGCCGACGTCTCGCTCGAAGTCGTGCGTGCTTTCGTCGAACAGGTGCGTGACCGCGCCGTCGGCGCCGAGGTCACCCGCTCGGTCACCCCCGGCCAGCAGGTCGTCAAGATCGTCCATGACGAGCTCGCCGAAGTCCTCGGCCAGACCGCCGTGCCGATCGATCTCAACGCCCCGGCGCCCGTCACCCTGCTCATGGTCGGCCTTCAGGGCTCGGGCAAGACCACCACCACCGCCAAGATCGCCAAGCGCCTCAAGGACAGGCAGAAGAAGAAGGTCCTGCTCGCCTCCCTCGACACGCGCCGCCCCGCCGCCATGGAGCAGCTGCGGGTGCTCGGCGAACAGGTCGATGTCGCGACGCTTCCCATCGTTCCGAGCGAAACCCCGGTCGAGATCGCCCGCCGCGCCGCCCGCGAAGGCCGGCTCGGCGGCTATGACGTGCTCATTCTCGATACCGCCGGGCGCACCCATATCGACGAAGAGCTCATGGGCGAAACGGCCGAGATCAAGTCGGTTGCCAATCCGCACGAAATCCTGCTCGTCGTCGATGCCCTGACCGGTCAGGACGCCATCAACGTCGCCCGCTCCTTCGATAGCCGCCTCGATGTCACCGGCATCGTCATGACCCGCGTCGATGGCGACGGCCGCGGTGGTGCGGCCCTCTCCATGCGCGCCGCCACCGGCAAGCCGATCAAGCTCATCGGCGTCGGCGAAAAGATGGATGCGCTCGAGGATTTCCATCCCGGCCGCATCGCCGACCGCATTCTCGGCATGGGCGACATCGTCAGCCTCGTCGAAAAGGCCGCCGAGCACGTCACCGCCGAAGACGCCCAGAAAATGGCGAAGAAGCTCAAAAAGGGCAGCTTCGACCTCGAAGACCTGCGGGCCCAGCTCATCCAGATGAAGAAGATGGGCGGCATGGGCGGGCTGATGTCGATGATGCCCGGTGTCGGCCAGCTGAAAAAGGCCATGGCCGGCGCCAATGTCGACGAGAAGATCTTCGACCGCCAGATCGCCATCATCAATTCGATGACCAGGAAGGAACGGGCCAATCCGGACCTTTTGAACGCGAGCCGCCGCAAGCGCATCGCCGCCGGCGCCGGCGTGGAAGTCTCCGAGATCAACAAGCTCGCCAAGCAGCACCGCCAGATGGCGGACATGATGAAGAAGGTGTCGAAGGGCGGCATGGGTTCGCTCGCCGGCATGTTTGGCGGCAAGATGGGTGGGATGATGGGCGGCATGCCCGATCTCAGTAAGATGGACCCCAAGCAGCTCGAAGCCATGGCCCGTCAGGCCGGCATCGACCCCAAGCAATTGCAACAGGGCCTGCCCGCCCCCCAGCCGCAGCTCACCGAAAAGCTGCCGACCGATGTCGGCGCCCTGCTCAAATCCGCCCCGGGCCTGCCCGGCCTCGGCGGCGCTCCCCGTTTCCCCGGCCTGCCTGGCCTGGGCAAGAAGAAATAACCGAACGAACCAAACTCAAGGAAGACCAAAATGGCCCTCAAGCTCCGCCTCGCCCGTGCCGGCACCAAGAAGCGTCCCTTCTACCACATCGTCGTCGCCGACGCCCGTTCGCCCCGCGACGGCCGCTTCATCGAAAAGATCGGCACCTTCAACCCGCTGCTCGCCAAGGACGCGGAGAACCGCGTCGTACTCGATACCGAGCGCGCCAAGCACTGGGTGGAAGTCGGCGCCCAGCCGACCGACCGCGTGCTGCGCTTCCTCGACGCCGCTGGCCTTGCCAAGCGCGACGCCCGCAACAACCCCAACAAGGGCGAACCCGGCGAGAAAGCCAAGGAACGCGCTGAAGAACGCGCCGCCCGCGCTGCCGCCGCCAATGAGGAAGCCGCCGCTCCGGCCGAGGAAGCTTCTGCCGAGTAAGCTTCGGCAATCCGCTTTCAGGGGCCTCGATACGCAAGTGTCGGGGCTCTTTTCGTCTTGACGGGCCGGGTCGCGCCCTTTCCAGTGTGTCTCCCGCGAGGCTTTCCACGATGACCAAGTCCAATCGCATCCTGATGGGCCAGATCGGCGCCGCCCATGGCATCAAGGGCGACGTACGGATTACGCCTTATACCGAAGACCCTGAAGCCATTGGCAGCTATGGCCCGCTCGAAACCGACCGGCCGGGTCTCACAGTGACCATCACCGATGTGCGCGTCAGCAAGAACGTCGTCATCGCCCGCCTCAAAGGCATTGCCGACCGCAATGCCGCCGAGGCGCTGAACGGCGTCGGCCTCTATATCGATCGCGACCGCCTGCCGGAGACAGAGGACGAGGACGATTTCTACCATGCCGACCTCCTCGGCCTCGAAGCCCGGCTCGATAATGGCACCGTCATCGGCACGGTCGTTGCCTTGCCCAATTATGGCGCCGGCGACCTTATCGAAGTGCGCGACCCGATGTCCGGCGACACTTTCCTTTATCCCTTCACCAAGGCCGTGGTGCCCGATATCCGCATCGATGAGGGCTATCTGACCATCATCATCCCGCGCGATGCCGAAGAGGGCGAGGAAGAGCCGGATTGAGCTTTTCCGCCGATATCGTCACCCTTTTCCCCGACTTGTTTCCCGGGCCGCTCGGCGCCTCGGTGCTCGGCCGCGGCCTCGCCGAAGGGCTGTGGAGCCTCAAGGCGACGCAATTGCGCGAATTCGCCCATGACCGGCACCGCACCGTCGACGACACGCCTTCGGGCGGTGGCGCCGGCATGGTGCTGAAGCCCGATATTCTCGCTGCTGCCATCGATGCCGTCTCGCCCGAGGGAGACACCCGCCCACGCATCCTGATGAGCCCGCGCGGCACGCCGCTGACCCAGGCGCGGGTGCGCGAACTCGCTCGCGGTCCCGGTGCCGTCATCATCTGCGGCCGTTTCGAGGGCGTCGACCAGAGGGTGATCGAGGCGCGCCAGCTCGAGGAAATCTCCATCGGCGATTATGTGCTCGCCGGCGGGGAGGTGGCAGCCATGGTGCTGCTCGAAGCCACGGTGCGGCTGATCCCCGGCGTGCTCGGCGCCGCCGAAAGCCATGCCGATGAGAGCTTCGAGAACGGGCTTTTGGAATATCCGCACTATACCCGGCCGCAAAGCTTCGAGGGCATGGAAATCCCCCCTGTTCTCACCTCCGGCGATCACGGCAAGGTCGAGCGCTGGCGCCGCGAGCAGAGCTTGGCGCTGACGAAGGCAAGGCGGCCGGACTTGCTGAAATAGCTGCCACGCCCTCCCGGTTCGAGGGTCGCTCCGCTCCCGCCTCACCATGAGGACTACTGGGAAGTCGGGCTGAGCACAAAATCCACCAGTAGCCCTCATGGTGAGGTGCGAGCTCTTCGCGAGCCTCGAACCACGAGGGCGTGCTCCTATCCCCGCTTTGGCGCGATCGTGGCCGGATCGAAGAACATGGTCAGCCTGAAACTCTGCGCCACCCGCTCGGCCCTGTCGATGAACAGCCGCGCGGCTTCCGGTCCCGCCGCTTCCACCGCAGCAGTCCGGAACAGCCCCAGCCAGATATCGAAATCCTCCGGCCGCACCCGATCCCTGAGCGCGATGTGCTTGGGCATCGGCCGGCCGCCATAGCGGCCCGATTGCAGCAGCAGTGACGACCAGAAATCCATCAGCACGCGCAGATGCGGCTCCCAATCGTCGCCGATGGCCGAGGTGAAGATCGGCCCCAGCCGCTCATCGGTCCGCACGCGGCTATAGAACAGCCGCACCACGTTTTCGATCATCTCCTCGGTGATGAGCGGGGCGGTTCTTTCGATGTCGGACATGCTTGTCTCCGGGCTGGACGCCCCTTATCTAGGCGCGGCGGCGCGCCGCTTCCAGCCGCCTGCGGCAATTGCGGCTCCATGCCGCTTTTGCGGTGGACTCAGGGGCGTTTTTCCCTTATAGCGCGCCCACATTGCCGTGTGGGCTTCGGACCCGCGCCGCACCAATAAAAAGACTACCTCCGTACAAACCAAGACCGGGCGGCCTGAGGTCGCTCCATTGATAAGATCAGGACGGATCATGAATATCATCGAACAGCTCGAAGCCGAGCAGCTTTCGGCGCTGGCCGCAAAGCGCGCCGTGCCGGAATTCACCCATGGCGATACCGTCAAGGTGTGGGTCAAGATTCGCGAAGGCGACAAGGAACGCCTGCAGGCCTATGAAGGCGTGGTGATCGCCCGCACCGGCGGCGGCATCATGGAAAGCTTCACCGTGCGCAAGATCTCGTACGGCGAAGGCGTGGAACGCGTGTTCCCCATCCACTCGCCCAACATTTCGTCGATCGAAGTGCTGAAGCGCGGCAAGGTGCGTCGCGCCAAGCTCTATTATCTGCGTGATCGTCGCGGCAAGTCGGCTCGTATTTTCGAATCGACCAATTCGCGTACCAAGAAGATCGAGGCCGAGGAACGCCAGGCGGCTCTCGCCGCTCGCGAAGCGCGCGAAGCCGAAAAGATCGCTGCCGCCGAGGCCTTTGCCGCCGAACAGGCCGCCAAGGAAGCCGAAGCCGCCGCAGCTGCAGCAGCAGCCGAGCAGGCCGCCGCCGCTACCGAAGAGCCCAAGAGCGAATAAGCTCACCGGTTCTCTCGTGCCTTTCAAAGCCCGGCTCCGCCGGGCTTTTCTTTTGGCCACACCCGCCATTTCCGGCTTTACCGACTCCTGCCCCTCGGCAATAAGAAAGTCTCCCGCCTCGGAACGCCAAAGCCCATGACCATCTCCGTCGTCACCTGGAACATCAATTCGGTCCGCCTGCGGCTGCAGCTCGTGCTCGATTTCCTGGCGCAATACCGCCCGGACGTGCTGATGCTGCAGGAAATCAAATGCACCGATGACCAGTTTCCGCGCGCCGCCTTCACCGAAGCCGGCTATCCGCATCAGGCGATCCATGGGCAGAAGGGCTATCACGGCGTTGCCATCCTCTCGAAATTCCCGCTGACCGATATTTCGAGCCGAGTCTTTTGCGAGATTCCGGAATCGCGCCATGTCTCGGCCATTGCCGATCTCGGCCGCGGCCCGGTGACGCTGCATAATTTCTACATACCGGCCGGCGGCGACGAGCCCGATCCCGAGATCAATCCCAAATTCAAGCACAAGCTCGGTTTCCTTTCGGAACTCACCACCTGGTTCACCGAACCCGCCTTCCAGCACGGCCATCTCATCGCCGGCGATTTCAACATCGCCCCGCATGAAAACGATGTCTGGAGCCACAAGCAGCTCCTCAAGGTCGTCAGCCACACGCCGATCGAAACCGAAGCCCTCAACGCCATCCTCAATGGCGGCCATGGCTGGGTCGATCTGGTGCGCAAACATGTGCCCTTCGACCAGAAACTCTATTCCTGGTGGAGCTATCGCGGCCTCGATTGGGAAAAATCCGACCGCGGCCGCCGGCTCGACCATATCTGGTCGACGGCCGACGTCGCCGAACACTCGATCGGCGCCGAAATCATCAAGCCCGCCCGCGGCTGGAGCGAGAAGCCATCCGACCATGTGCCGGTGATCGCGCGCTTTGCAGGGATTTGAGAGCACTTCCGCCCGTTAATCTCAACAACCACAGCTTTCCCGCGGGCTCGACCCGCGGGCCGCTTCTCAAGCCCACCGCGTCCAATTGCTATCCCAGAAGACCCGCGGATCAAGTCCGCGGGAAGCGATTGTGGATGGGTAGGATAGAGGGTTCCTGCCTCGGGAAGACACGTCCTACCGCTCGCCCTTGATCTTCGCCCTGACCGGCTCCAGCGCTTCGAGATAATTGCCGAGATCGCGCTGAATGCGCGCTACGGCCCGTTGCGCCAGTTCGGGCGATTGCTCCACCAGCTTCAAGAATGCCTGGCGCGGCACCAGCAGCGTCTCGCAATCGATCACCGCCGTCACCGTCACCGGGCGGGGCTTGCCGAGAATCAGCGCCATGGCCGAAACGATGCTGCCCGGCTCGCTGATGGCATAGGGCTTGCCGGCTTCGGGCTTGGCCTTGAGCGTGCCGGAAATCAGCACATGCGCGCCCTGCGGCACGTCACCGGCCTGATAAACGGTTTCATCCGCGCCAAAGCGCTGCCATTCGCTGGCAAAGGCCAGCAGGCGCTTCTGCTCGTCGTCGCAGATCTCGAAGAAGTCGGCGGAAGACAGAACCGCCGCCGCATCGTCTAACCGCATATGCCCCACATCCGGATATTCCTGAAGGCCGCCCGACGCTTGATAGCATTGGCGGCCTTCTTTCCATCCTATAGGGCATTTCTTTCGCGGGGCTGAACGCTATTTTGTCCCAGCCCTACGGAACCAGCCGATATCCACCCTCTTCCGTCACCAGCAGCCGGGCATTGGAGGGGTCGCGCTCGATCTTCTGGCGCAGCCGATAGATATGGGTTTCGAGCGTATGGGTGGTGACGCGGTTATTGTAGCCCCAGACCTCCTTCAGCAGCACATCGCGGGTGATGGTCTTGGGACCCTGCCGATAGAGATATTTGAGAATGGAGGTTTCCTTATCGGTCAGCCTTACCTTGCCGCCATCGCTGGTCTCGAGCAGCTTGGCCGCCGGCTGGAAGCTGTATTGCCCGATGGTAAAGACCACGTCTTCGCTCTGGTCGTGCTGGCGCAGCGCCGCGCGGATGCGTGCCAAAAGCACCGGGAAACGGAAAGGCTTGGTCAGATAGTCATTGGCCCCCGATTCGAGCCCCAGAATCTGGTCGGCATCGCTGTCATGCCCGGTCAACATCAGAATCGGGCTCTTGAAGCCCTCGCCCCGCATGATCTTGACGGCTTCGCGCCCATCCATGTCGGGCAGGCCGACATCGAGGATCATCAGGTCGACGTGATTTTCGCGCACGGCCTTGAGCGCATCATTGGCGCTACCGGCCTCGACGATATCGAACTCGCGGTAGTGGTCCAGTTGCTCGACCAGCGTCTGCCGCAAATCCGCATCGTCGTCCACCAGCAGAATGCGTCGCTTGTTCATTGTTTTCTCCGGACAATTCGAGAATTAGCCCGCCCATGGGTCACACTAAAGCGACCTGTTTTTGGCCAGCCAATCACATCGGCGTTACACCGGGTGAGCAACGGGCGCGCCATGCTGGAAGTTGCATCGGAAAGTGAGATTACTCAGCGATGGCCGAACAGGGCCGAACCGATCCTTACATGGGTTGCACCCATGCCGATGGCAACCTCGAAGTCGCCGCTCATGCCCATTGAAAGCTTCTCCACCCCGGCGTCCCGCGCCAATTGCGCAAGATGGGCGAAATAGGGTCCGGCCGGCTGCCCATCGGGCGGAATACACATGAGCCCCACAATATCGAGCCCATGGACCGTGCGGCAGCGCTCGACGAAAGCCACCGCCTCGGCCGGATCGATGCCGCTCTTCTGGCTCTCACCGCCGATATTGACCTGCACGAAACAGGGCAGTTTTTTCCCCGCCCGCTCCATTTCGGCCGCGAGGACGCCGGCGAGCCTGTCGCGGTCGACCGTCTCGATGCAATCGAACAGCGCCACCGCCTCGCGCACCTTGTTGGTCTGCAATGGCCCGATCAGGTGGAGTTCAACCTCCCCATGGCGCTTCCGCAGCCCCGGCCATTTGTCCTTGGCCTCCTGCACGCGGTTCTCGCCAAACACGCGCTGCCCGGCTGCGATGAACGGGCTGATCGTTTCGGCGTCGAACGTCTTCGAAACGGCAATAAGCGTCACCTTTTCCGGCGGCGGGCCGAAGCGCTTCTGCGCAACTGCGATCCGCTTTTCGATGGCTTCCAGCCGTTCACCGGCCGCCTTGACCGCATCGTCCACGCTTTCGCCCTCTTCCTGTTGACCTTGAAGGGGATTTCTGGTGATGGTCCGGTAGCCAAAATCCCTGTCAAAGGCAAGCGGCGCCGGGCTTTGCCAAATGTCGCCCGCCCCGACTTCCAGAGTTTTTCAAGGACGATACTGTGAGCGTCGAACGCTACAATCCGCGCGAAATGGAACCCCGTTGGCAGAAGGTCTGGGACGATGCCCAGAGCTTCGCCGTCAAGAATGACGATCCGCGCGAGCGTTACTACGTCCTCGAAATGTTCCCCTATCCCTCCGGGCGCATCCATATGGGCCATGTGCGCAACTATGCCATGGGCGATGTCGTCGCCCGTTATCAGCGCGCCCGGGGCAAGAACGTGCTCCACCCCATGGGCTGGGACGCTTTCGGCATGCCGGCTGAAAACGCCGCCATGGAGCGCAAGGTGCATCCGGGCGCCTGGACCTACCAGAATATCGCTGCCATGAAAGCGCAGCTCAAATCCATGGGCTTGTCACTGGATTGGAGCCGCGAGATCGCCACCTGCGATCCGTCCTACTACCGCCATCAGCAGGCCATGTTCATCGATTTCCTCGAAGCCGGCCTCGTCACCCGCAAGAAATCCAAGGTCAATTGGGACCCGGTCGACATGACCGTGCTCGCCAATGAGCAGGTCATCGACGGTCGCGGCTGGCGCTCCGGCGCGCTGGTCGAGCAGCACGAACTGGTGCAGTGGTTCTTCAAGATCACCGATTTCGCCGAAGAGCTGCTGACCGCCATAGACGAGCTGACCGAATGGCCGGAAAAGGTGCGCATCATGCAGCGCAACTGGATCGGCAAGTCCGAAGGCCTGCGCCTGCTGTTCGAAATCGTACCGGATAACCGCACCGCAGCCACCAGCATCGAAATCTTCACGACGCGCCCCGACACCATTTTCGGCGCCGCCTTCATCGCCTTGTCGCCCGACCATCCGCTGACTGCGGAGCTGGCCGCAAAGGACCCGGGCCTCGCCGATTTCGTCGCCGATTGCCGCCGCCAGGGCACTGCCGCGGAAGCGATCGAAAAGGCCGAAAAGAAAGGCTATTTTACCGGTCTCGCCGTGAAACATCCGGTGATCGAAGGCGAGACACTGCCGGTTCACGTCGCCAATTTCGTGCTCATGGATTATGGCACCGGCGCCATTTTCGGCTGCCCGGCGCACGACCAGCGCGACCTCGATTTCGCTCGCAAATATGGCCTCGCCGTCACCCCCGTCGTACTGCCGCCCGATGCCGATCCGGAAACCTTCACGGTCGGCGACGAAGCCTATGTCGATGCCGGCACCATCTATCACTCCGGCTTCCTCGATGGCCTTTCCATCGACGACGCCAAGAAGGCGGCGGCCGAGCACTTCGCCGCCCGCCTGGTCGACGGCAAGCCGCAGGGCAAGGTCGAGGTCAATTATCGCCTGCGCGACTGGGGCATTTCGCGCCAGCGCTACTGGGGCTGCCCGATACCGGTCATCCATTGCGAGGTCTGCGGCACCCTGCCCGTGCCCAAGAAGGACCTGCCCGTCGTGCTGCCCGAGGATGTCAGCTTCGACCAGCCCGGCAATCCGCTCGACAGGCACCCGACCTGGAAGCATGTCCATTGCCCGCAATGCGGCGGGCCGGCGCGGCGCGAAACCGACACCATGGACACCTTTGTCGACAGTTCCTGGTATTATACCCGCTTCACCGCCCCCGAGGCCGAAACGCCGACCATTCCGGCCGTCGCCAATGCCTGGCTGCCGGTCAACCAGTATATCGGCGGCGTCGAGCACGCGATCCTGCACCTGCTCTATTCGCGCTTCTTCACCCGCGCCATGAAGGCGACCGGCCATGTCGGCGTCGAGGAACCCTTCCAGGGCCTCTTCACCCAGGGCATGGTCACCCACGAGACCTATAAATCCATGGCTGGCGAATGGATGCCGCCGGCCGAAGTGGTGCTGGAGGCCAATGGCGATCAGCGCGTCGCCCGGCATTTGCGCACCGGCGAGCCCATCACCATCGGCTCGGTCGAAAAGATGAGCAAATCCAAGAAGAACGTCGTCGATCCCGACGAAATCGTCGCCACCTATGGTGCCGATACGGCGCGCTGGTTCATGCTCTCCGACTCTCCGCCGGAACGCGACGTGCAGTGGACCGAAGCCGGCGTCGAGGGCGCCAGCCGTTTCCAGCAGCGCATCTGGCGTCTAGTCGCCGACACGGTGGAGTTGCAGGCCCAGGCGGGCGACATCGCCGCCGTCGATGCCGACGCCGAAGCCACCGGCCTCCGCAAGATCGTCCATCGTGCCGTAAAGCAGGTCGGCGACGATATCGAGGGCCTGCGCTTCAATCGCGCCGTGGCCCAGATCTATGAGCTGACCAATGCGCTGGTGCGGTATGCCGGCCTCGTCGCCGCAGCACCCGCAGCTCGCCTTGCCGCGCTCGGCGAAGGCGTCGAGCGCCTGGTGCAGCTCATCGCCCCGATGATGCCGCATCTGGCGGAAACCTGCTGGGAAGCGCTGGGCAAGAAAGGCCTTGTCGCCGACGCGGCCTGGCCCTCGGTCGATCCGTCGCTCCTGGTCGACGACAGCGTGACCCTGCCGATCCAGGTCAATGGCAAGCGCCGGGGCGAAATCACCGTCGCCAAGGGCCTGCCCGCCACGGAAGTCGAAAAGCAGGTCTTGTCTCTCGAGGCTATTGCCCGCATTCTTGAGGGCAAGGCCCCCAAAAAGCTGGTCATCGTTCCGGACAGGATCGTCAATGTCGTTGTCTAAACGCCTGCTGAAGCTGGGTTTCATCGCAATGACGCTGGGCAGCGCCACGGCGCTGGCCGGCTGCACGCTGAGCCCGGTCTATAATAGCGGGCGTCTGGCCGAGTCGCCGCGGCTGAACTTTGCCTATGCCAAGCCGAACAGCCGTCTGGAGCAGATCGTCTATCAGGATCTTGCCCTGCGCTTTGGCGCCTCCGATAGCGCCACCGCGCCATTGCTCAGGGTTGCGATTTCCGTGAGCACGGGCGGAACGGCCCTGTCGCGCTCGGCAAATCCCAACAACCCTGCGCAGGCGATCGTCAATGCTACGCTGACGATCACCCCACGGGATGGTTCCGCCACGCCGCCGATCCGCGTCACGCGCTTCGCTTCGGCCGGCTATACCACAGCCGGCCAGGTGCTTCCCAATACCGAGGCGCGGATCGACGCCGAGGAACGTGCCGCCACCGCCGTCGCCGAATCCCTGCGCCTCGCGATTCTCGCCGAACTGTCGCGCTGATGACGGCGCTCAAGGCCCATGAGGTCGCCCGCTTCCTTGCGCGGCCTGATCTCGGCGAAGGCATTTTCCTCGCCTATGGACCCGATGCCGGGCTTGTGCGCGAAACCGGGCAGCGGCTCGTCCGCTATTTTTCCGGCGATGATCCGCAATCGGCCAGCATCGTGACGCTTGAAGGCAGCAAGGTTGATGCCGATCCCTCGATCCTCGCTGTCGAGGCGAAGACCATTTCGCTATTCGGCGGCAAACGCATCGTGCGCGTGCGCGGCGCCGGCAAATCGCTGGTGATGACGCTGACCGAGCTGCGGGACGATCCCGGTGGCGCCGTGATCATCCTCGAGGCCGGCAATCTTGCGCCGAGAGATGCCCTGCGCGCCCTGGTGGAAGCCGCCAAGCTCGGCCGCGCCCTGCCCTGCTATCCCGATACCGATGAAACGCTCTCGGCGCTAATCCGCGAGACCTTCAGCAAGGAAGGCATCCGCACCGATAGCGATGTGGTTTCGACCCTGCGTGAAATCCTCGGCAATGACCGCGAAATCACCCGTCGCGAGCTGGAAAAACTCTGTCTTTTCGCCGCGAGTAGCAAGACACTCACCCGCGAAGACGTCTTGCTGCTCTGCGCCGACAATGCCGCTCTCGTGGTCGATACCATTCTCGATGCCACCGGTTCCGGCCACGCGGAAAAACTCGAAATCGCCCTCAATCGTGCCCTGGGCTCGGCCGTCGATCCGCAGCGCCTCCTCGCCATGGCAAATCTTCATTTCGCCCAGCTTCGGCGTTGGCGCGGTGAAGTCGATGCCGGCAAAAGCCCGCGCGAAGTGTTGGCCAATGCCCGTCCCAAGCCGCATTTCTCGCGCACGTCGACCCTCGAACAACAGCTCCGTCTCTGGTCGGATACAGCCCTCGGCAATGCCAGCGAACGGCTTCTTCAGGCGACCGGCGACAGCCGGCGCCGGCCTGCTTTGGCAGAAACGACGCTGCGCCGCGCCCTGCTCGCTATCTGCATGCTGGCGGCGACGCACTGAAATGTTTCCCGTGAAACACAGGAGCCTTCGAGGTGCGTGCGGGCTTGATGGGGGCCGAGAAGTGTTTCATAGCGCGAATACGGGCTTGACCCGGGACCACACGCAGCGCTCACCGTGCTGAAAATGACCCGCGGATCAAAGTCCGCGGGAAACACCGGTGGTGGGGATAAGCTAAAACGCCGAATGCCAACTGGACCTTAGTTCCGATATCCCGTCAGCTTCATACAAATATTATCGAGCTGTTCCAGCGTCTTATAGCGAATTTCGAGCTTGCCGCCCCGCTCGCTATGACCAACCGATACTGAAAGGCCGAGAGCATCCGACAGCCGGCGCTCCAAGGCGACCGTATCCGCATCGCGCTCTGTCGACGCAGCAGGCTTCTTCCGCTGCGCGCCTTCGCGCTGCTGGCTGAGCGCTTCCGCCTCGCGGACCGAAAGCCCGCCCCCGACGATCTGGCGGGCCAAGGCGGCCGGGTCTTCCGCCGTGATGAGCGTGCGCGCATGGCCGGCTGTCAGTGACCCGCTCGACACCATTTCACGCACATCTTCCGGCAGCCGCAGCAGGCGCAGCGTATTGGCGACATGCGAGCGGCTCTTGCCGATCACCTGGGCCAGGTCCTGCTGCGTATAGGCGAATTGCTCGATCAGCTGGCCATAGCCCATGGCCTCTTCCAAGGGATTAAGATCGGCGCGCTGCACATTCTCGATGATGGCGAGCTCGAGCGCTTCCTTGTCGCCGACTTCGCGCACGATCACCGGCACTTCATGAAGGCCCGCTTTCTGCGCGGCGCGCCAGCGACGCTCGCCGGCAATGATCTCGAAAATATTCGGATCATTGGTCGGACGCACCAGAAGCGGCTGCATCACGCCCTTTTCGCGAACGGAATTGGCAAGTTCCTCAAGCTGCTCGGGATCGAACGTCCTTCGCGGATTGGCGCGATTGGCAATCAGGAATTCCACCGGCAGCTTCTTGGAGCCGCTGGCGCTTTCAGCCACGCGCGCGCCTTCCAGCGACGCCATATCCCCGATCAAGGCGGCAAGGCCGCGTCCCAGACGGTTCGGTCTGTCTGTCATCCTGTCGAACTCCCTAAGCCGCCACCAGCTGCCGTTCGCGGCGGATCACTTCCGTCGCCAGCCGCAGATAGGCCTGGCTCCCGGCACATTTGAGATCGTAAAGCAGCGCCGGCTTGCCATAGGACGGCGCCTCGCTGAGCCGCACATTGCGCGGAATGACCGTATCATAGACGAGATCGCCCATCTCGCTGCGCACATCGGCCAGCACCTGTTCGCTGAGATTGTTGCGCTTGTCGAACATGGTCATCACCACGCCCTGGATCGACAGGCGCGGATTGAGGGTCGAGCGAATCTGCTCGATGGTCTGCAGCAACTGGCTCAAGCCTTCGAGCGCAAAGAACTCGCATTGCAGCGGCACCAGCACCGCATCGGCAGCGACCAGCGCATTGACGGTGAGAAGGTTCAGCGACGGCGGACAATCGATCAGCACATAGCTGACCGGCTTTTCATTGATGCTGAGCTCGCTGATTGCCTTGAAGGCATTGCGCAGCCGGAAAGCACGATCGGCGTGGTTGGCAATGGTCAGCTCGACGCCGAGAAGGTCCATGGTCGAGGGCACGATGGCGACGTTGGGCACATTGGTCATCATCGCCGACTGCGCGACACTCGTTTCCCCGACCAGAAGATCGTAGGAGGAAATCTCGCGGTCCGTACGCGACACGCCAAGACCGGTCGAGGCATTGCCCTGCGGGTCCAGATCGACGATCAGCACACGCTCGCCGATGGCCGCAAGCGCCGTTGCAAGATTGATGGCGGTGGTGGTTTTGCCCACACCACCCTTTTGGTTGGCGAGTGTCAGAATACGGGGCGCCAAATCGGCCTCCAAGTAACTTTACCGCTAATTGCCTGATTTCAAACGCAAATTGCTCAGCTCGAGAAGAACCCCGTCCGGATCGATCTCGCTTTTATGTATTAACACATCATAAAGCCAATACGCATCCGATTCGGCCAATTCTTCAACATGTTCCCGCCCTTTGTGAAAGATGGCGCGTGTTTGCGGACCAAAAAACGGCGCCGCCATGCCGTTCAACAGCGGCAAAGCGGCAAGAGCGCGAGAGGTTATGACGTCAGGCACCGGTGTTTCACGTGAATCAATCTCGTCACTGCGCCGGCCTTCGACGGTAACCGCCAGCCCCAGTTCCCGTGCAACCGCGCGGAGAAAGCTGACCTTGCGCCCATTCGGCTCCACCAACACAAATTGTGCCTGGCTACCCTTAAGCGCTATCGCCAGCGGCAAAGCCGGAAAGCCGCCGCCGCTCCCCAGATCCAGAAAGTGCACATCGCTCCCGGAAACATACCGCAGCACCTGCAGGCTGTCGGCGAAATGCCGCATCCACAGATTACTCAGTGTTTCACGTGAAACAAGATTCTGAACCTTCTGCCACTTGATCAGCAGTTGAGCATAGGATTCCAGATCGGCAACCACGGCCCCTATCGGCCGTGAAAACCGCTCAGCGAAGGGCGCTATGGCCCGCATTCTATGATCCACGTCAGCTCGCCTTGCTGAGATTTCCACGCCGAATAACCGATAGCAGCAGCGTCACCGCTGCCGGCGTCATCCCATCGAGCGCCTGGGCCTGGGCAATGGTCTGCGGCCGACGATCCTGGAGTTTCTGCTTCAGCTCATTTGACAGGCCCGGAACGGCCGCATAATCGAGCCAGTCCGGAATGTCCTTCATCTCGTCACGCCGAACCGCCTCGATATCCGCCCTCTGCCGCTCAAGATAGACGGCATATTGCGCATCGATCACCAGCTGCTCCATCGCCACCGGGTCAATGGCTTCAACCTCCGGCCATAGCCGCTTCACGTCATCGACGCCCACATCCGGATAGGACAGCAAATCGAACGCGGACCGTGCCTTGCCGTCGGCATTGACATTGATCCCAGCCTTGCGCGCCGCGCCGGGGGTGACGCTAAGCTGCGTCAGCAAAGCCCGGCCTTCACGCAATTGCTGCTGCTTGCTTTCAAACAAATCGCGGCGCTGTTCGCCGACAAGCCCGGTTTCGATACCGAGCGGTGACAGACGCTGATCGGCATTGTCGGCGCGCAAATGCAAGCGGAACTCGGCCCGGGAGGTGAACATGCGATAGGGCTCGCTGACGCCGCGCGTTACCAGATCGTCGATCATCACCCCGAGATAACTTTCCGTCCGCGACAGCACGACAGGCTGCCGCCCGGACGCCGCGAGCGCCGCATTGGCGCCAGCCAGGAGGCCCTGGGCGCCGGCCTCCTCATAGCCGGTGGTTCCGTTGATCTGCCCCGCGAGATAAAGCCCCGGCTGCCGCTTCACTTCCAACGTGGCGCGTAATTCGCGCGGGTCGACATAGTCATATTCGATAGCATAGCCCGGCCGAATGATGACGACATTTTCAAGCCCCGGCATAGAGCGCAGGAATTGCTCCTGCACATCGGCCGGCAGCGACGTCGACAGCCCATTGGGATAGATCGTCGGATCATCGAGCCCTTCCGGCTCGAGAAAGATCTGGTGACTGTCGCGATCGGCAAAACGGACGATCTTGTCCTCGATCGACGGACAATAACGCGGGCCACGGCTCTGGATGCGCCCCGAATACATCGCCGAGCGGTGCAGATTTTCGGAGATGATCCTGTGCGTATCAGTGGTGGTGCGCGTGATGTGGCAACTCACCTGCGGTGTCGTGATTGCCGCGGTCAGCGCCGAAAACGGTTCCGGAGGATTATCGCCGGGTTGTTCTTCGAGCACCGAAAAATCGATGCTGCGACCATCGAGACGCGCTGGCGTCCCGGTCTTGAGCCGACCGAGCGACAGGCCCAAAGCTTCCAGACGCCTCGACAGACCTAATACCGGCTTTTCGCCGACCCGGCCGGCCGGAATGGTCTCTTCCCCCCGATGGATCAGGCCGCGCAAAAATGTGCCGGTGGTCAGCACCACGGCCTTGGTGGTGAAAGCCCGCCCGTCGAGCAGGCGCACGCCGCTGACGACGCCACCCGTTACATCGATATCGTCGACTTCGCCTTCGATCACGTCGAGATTGGCTTGGACCGAAATCGCGGCCTGCATGGCCTGGCGATAAAGCTTGCGATCGGCCTGGGCGCGGGGGCCACGCACCGCCGGGCCTTTGCGCCGATTGAGCACGCGGAACTGAATGCCGGCCTCATCGGCAACCCGGCCCATCAGACCATCGAGCGCGTCGATTTCGCGCACGAGATGGCCCTTCCCCAAACCGCCAATGGCCGGGTTGCAACTCATTTCGCCAATGGTCGCGAATTTATGGGTGATCAGTGCCGTCGGCACGCCGAGACGCGCCGATGCCGCCGCAGCTTCACAGCCGGCATGGCCTCCACCGACGATAATGACAGCATAATCGGTCATGGCAATTTCCCAGGATGGCGCTCAATAGGCCAATGTTTCACGTGAATCAATGGCAAGGGCGCACACGAATGTTTCACGTGAATCATTTCCCGATACAGAAGCGGCTGAACAGCCGGTCAAGCACCCGCTCGGCATCGATCCTGCCCAGCAGTCGCTCCAGCGCCTGCGATGCGACGCGCAGCGATTCCGCTGCAAGTTCTGGCTCGGCCAGACGGCTATTGGCTTCATTCAAGGCCCAACGCGCCTCGAGCAAGGCGGTACGGTCGCGCTCACGGCTGAGCAAAGATGGTTCACCCTGTCCCGTCATTTCCGCTGCATAATGCCCAAGGGCCTCGAACAGTCCGCCGAGCCCGTCTCCGGTCACCGTCGATATATGAAATTCGCCATCTTCCGGGCCGAGGTCGGCCTTGGTGGCGATCCGCCAGACCGGCACATCGGCCGCAGGCAAATCCATATCTTCGACATCGGGCGCTGCCAGCCAGAGAACGAGATCGGCTTTGCCTATCTCTTCGCGCGCACGGCGGACGCCTTCGGCCTCGGCCTTGCTGTCCGTCTCACGCAAGCCCGCCAGATCAAGGACGACAACCAGTTGCCCCCCGAGATCGATCGGCACTTCCCGCACATCGCGGGTCGTTCCCGCCTCGTCGGTCACGATGGCAATGTCGGATCGCGCCAGGGCATTGAGGAGGCTCGATTTGCCGACATTCGGCGGTCCGGCGAGGGCGACGCGCAGGCCCTCGCGCACGATACGGCCGCCATCGATGCTGGCGAGCGCCGTTTCGATATCCGCCTGAAGCGAGGCAACCGCCTGTCCGAAGCTTTCCGGCAGGCCGTCGCCCACATCACCTTCATCGGAAAAATCGAGATCGGCTTCGATCCGCGCCCTCAGATCGAGCAGGGTTTCGCGCCAATGGTCAATCCTGCGGCTCAACCCGCCTTCCGCGCGTGCCAGAGCCTGGCGGCGCTGATTCTCGGTTTCCGCTTCAAGCAGATCGCCGAACCCTTCGATGGCGGTGAGATCGAGCTTGCCATTCTCGAAAGCGCGGCGGGTAAATTCGCCGGCTTCGGCAAGCCGCGCACCCTGGGCCACCAGCAGGCGGAGAATCGCCTTCACGCCGGCGGGCGAGCCATGGACCTGCAATTCCGCACAGTCCTCTCCAGTGAAACTCGCCGGTCCCGGAAAGAAAACGACGAGTCCCCGGTCAAGGGCCTCGTCGCTGCCAATGGTCATGAGCGTCAACTGCCGCGGCGGCGGCACCCGGCCGGCAATGCGCGTCAATATCGGCCGCACATCGGGGCCGGATAGGCGGATCACGGCGACACCACTCGGCACCTGTCCCGAGGACAGGGCGGCAATGGTGTCGGTGAACAGCATGATAGGCTCGTCAGGTATTCATCGAATCGAAGAAGTCGGAATTCGTCTTCGTCTGGCGGACCTTGTCCATCAGGAATTCCATGGCGTCGATCGTCCCCATCGGGTTGAGGATACGGCGCAGCACATACATCTTCTTGAGAATATCGGGCTCGACCAGCAGCTCTTCCTTACGGGTGCCCGACTTGGTGATGTCGATGGCGGGGAAGACGCGCTTGTCGGCGACCTTGCGGTCGAGGATGATTTCCGAGTTGCCGGTGCCCTTGAATTCTTCGAAGATCACCTCGTCCATGCGCGAGCCGGTATCGATCAGCGCCGTGGAGATAATGGTCAGCGAACCGCCATCCTCGATATTGCGCGCCGCGCCGAAGAAGCGCTTCGGCCGTTGCAGGGCATTGGCGTCGACACCGCCGGTCAGCACCTTGCCGGAGCTCGGCACCACCGTGTTGTAGGCGCGGCCGAGACGGGTAATGGAATCGAGCAGGATCACCACGTCGCGCTTGTGTTCGACCAGGCGCTTGGCCTTTTCGATCACCATTTCGGCGACCTGGACGTGGCGGCTCGCCGGCTCGTCGAAGGTCGAAGAGATGACTTCGCCGCGCACCGAGCGCTGCATATCGGTCACTTCTTCCGGACGTTCATCAATGAGCAGCACGATGAGATAGCATTCGGGATGATTGGTCGCGATCGATTGTGCGATATTCTGCAACAATACGGTTTTACCGGTACGGGGCGGCGCAACGATCAAGGCGCGCTGACCCTTGCCCAAGGGCGCCACCAGATCGAGAATACGGGCGCTGCGATCCTTGAGAGTCGGATCGGGCAACTCCATATGGAGCCGTTCTTCAGGGTAAAGCGGGGTGAGGTTGTCGAAGTTGACCTTGTGGCGAACCGCCTCGGGATCTTCGAAATTGATGGTGTTGACCTTGAGAAGCGCGAAATAGCGCTCGCCATCCTTGGGAGACCGGATCTGGCCTTCTACCGTGTCGCCGGTGCGAAGACCGAAGCGGCGGATCTGGCTGGGGCTGACATAGATATCGTCGGGGCCGGGAAGATAATTCGCATCGGGCGATCGGAGGAAGCCGAACCCGTCCGGAAGCACCTCCACCACGCCTTCCCCGGTGATGTCCACTTCCTTGGCGGCCAGTTCCTTGAGGATCGCAAACATCAATTCCTGTTTGCGCATGGTCGAGGCGTTCTCGACCTCATGTTCTTCGGCGAACACCAGCAATTCTGCCGGCGACTTGGCCTTAAGCTCGCTGAGCTTCATATTCTGCATGTGGTGGATGACCCTGTAGGGAAACCGGAAGGCGGAAAAATTGACTTGGGAGGGAAGGCATCTGGCGACCGGGGCTGGTCGAGCGTTAGCGATGCGACGGCCCTCATGTAGCCCGAACATTGCCCGGTTTCAAGATGAAACGCAGCGAAAACCCAGATTCTTCCCTGTGGCCCTTGGGATAAAATCACTGCGGTAGAGCGACTTCAGCGGAGAATTCCATGAGAGCCAACGCAAGTGGCATGGCTCGAAGCGTCGTCAAAGCGCTGAACCGTTTCTCAAAACGGCTTCACGATCACCGCAATGACGATGACGATAGCTATGACGAACGGGATTTCATTGATGGCCCGGAAGAATTTGTGGCTCTTGGTGTTCCGGTCCTGCTGGAAAGCGCGCAGCAGCGAACCATACCAGCCGTGAATGCCGCTCAATGCAATCACCATCACCGCCTTCAGCCACATCCAGCCCATCGAGAAATCGACGATGCCGAAGCCAAAGGCCAGCCACAGCCCGAAGATCCAGGTCGCGATCATCACCGGAGTGATGATGCCGCGATAAAGCTTGCGCTCCATGACCTTGAAGGTCTCGGACTTTTCCGAGCCGACCGGCGATTCGGCGTGATAGACGAAGAGCCGCGGCAGATACATCATCCCGGCCATCCAGGCGATCACCGAGATGACGTGCAGTGCTTTGACCCATTCATACATGGCGGCTTCCCCAAGAGTTCGGCACGTCCCTAGCCGTTTTTGACGAGATCGACCAGTCTTTCGACATGGGCGATCGACGTTTCCGGTACGATGCCGTGGCCGAGATTGAAGATATGCGGCCGATCGGCAAAGGCAGCGACAATAGCCCGGGCCCGCTCCTCCATCTGCGCGCCGCCGGCTACGAGCCGCAGCGGATCGAGATTGCCCTGCACGGGCATATGGGCCGGCACATTATCGGTAACGAAGGCCAATGGCGTCGAATAGTCGATGCCGACGGCATTGACCCCGGTTGCTTTCACATAGGGAACGATCATGCCGGCGGCGCCGCGCGGGAAACCGATAAAGGGGGCGTTGGGCACGCGCGCACGAACGCCTTCGACAATCCGGCGATTGGGCTCGATGACATATCGACGAAACGACACTTCATCGAGATTGAGCGCCCAGCTCTCGAAGAGCTGCACGACATCGGCACCGGCTTCGAACTGGGCGGTGAGATAATCGATGCTCGCCTCGACCAGCATATCGATCAGCGTCTCGAAGGCTTCAGGCTCCCTCAGCGCAAAAAGCCGCGCCGCTGCCTGGTCGGTCGAGCCGCGTCCCGCGATCATATAGGTCGCCACTGTCCAGGGCGAACCGCAGAACCCGATCAGCGTCTTGTCGGCCGGCAATTCCGCCCGGAGCCGTCTCACCGTCTCGAAAACGGGCGACAGGTGCTCGATCACCCGTTCGGGTTTGAGAATGCCAAGTCCGGTCTCGCCGATCGGCTCAAGTCGCGGTCCTTCCCCGGCCTCGAAGCGCACCGACTGGCCCAGCGCATCGGGAATGACGAGAATGTCGGAGAACAGAATTGCCGCATCGAGCGGGAACCGCCTGAGGGGTTGAAGACTTACCTCGGTAGCGAGATCCGGCGTGTAGCAGAGATCGAGGAAGTTGCGGGCCTTGCCGCGCGTCTCGCGATATTCGGGCAGATACCGGCCGGCCTGACGCATGATCCAGATGGGAGGCCGTTCCTGGCGCTGTCCCAGCACGGTTGAAAGAAGGGGTTTGTGGGCCACGGCGCTCACCATGCCTTCCCTTCAAAACCTAAAGAAAAGAATCTTAGACTTGGTATCTTTATTATCATGGCGGTGTTTTGCCCCAATTCACGTCCCTCCACAATCCGCCCTCGTGCAACCATGACGCCTGAGCGGGATGGTTAACGCATTGTGAATCGGCGCGCCCGTCATAGGGGAGTTCGCGCCGGGGGAAAATGGTTAATCACCCGTTAATCCTTGGGCTTTGGTCCCATTTCGCGGTTCCTCCGATTGTTGATAAGCTGCTGCATGACCGGGCAGGGGCGTTTTGGGTTTTCCCCAGAGCTGTCCATTGGCCCATCGGGTTCTGCACCGAGGCTCGGTTGTTAACGTTTCGTTAGGCTATGGGGACAGATCGGCGCCGGGGCCAAATCTATGAGTCATTGTCACAGCTTGGGCTTGAGCTGGGGATGACAGTGTGGAAAATCTCTCCTCATGCTGATCCTTGCTTCCGCCAGCGCCACCCGCAAAGCCCTGCTCCAGCAGGCGGGATTGGTATTTTCTGCCGTCCCCGCCAGCATCGATGAACGCGCACTCGAAACCACCGCTTTGGACCAGGGCGCGGATGGTCGCGATGTCGCCTTGCTGCTGGCCCGCGAGAAGGCGATGGCCGTCAGCCGGCTTCATCCCGATGCATTCGTGATCGGAGCCGACCAGACGCTGGCGCTCGGCACGGAGCTTTTGCACAAGCCGGCGGAACGCGCGGCCGCGGCAGCCCAGCTCGAGCGGCTCAAGGGGCTGACGCATCGGCTCCATGCCGGCATCGTCCTCGTCCGCAATGAAACCCTGCTCTGGTCCGATGTCCAAACGGCCGAGCTGACCATGCGCGACTTCACCGAAGCCGAGCGCGAGGATGTTTTGAATCGCGAAGGCGAGGCCATCCTCTCCTCCGTCGGCGGCTATCGCCTCGAAGGGCCTTCGATCCGGCTGTTCGAAACCGTGACCGGCGATTATTTCACCATTCTCGGCCTGCCTCTTCTGCCCTTGCTTGCGGCCATGCGCGAGATCGCGCCCGAACTTCTCGAAGGATGATCTCTTGACCCGCAAGGCCTTTGTCATCGGCCACCCCATCGCCCATTCGCGCTCGCCGCTCATCCATGGAACATGGCTTGCCCGCCATGACGTCGATGGTTGTTACGAAGCCATCGATCTGGCACCGAAGATGCTGGGTGATTTCTTCTCCCGGTTGCGGAATGGCGGTTTTGCCGGCGGTAACGTCACCATCCCCCATAAGGAAGCGGTCTTTGCCCTGTGCGACAGCGTCGATCCGCTCGCCCGTACCATCGGCGCGGTAAACACGCTGGTGGTCGAAGACGGCCAAGTCCATGGCACCAATACCGATTATCTCGGTTTCCTCGGGAATCTCGACAGCGCCGCGCCGGGTTGGGATGACGGGCTCGATGAAGCCATCGTTCTCGGCGCCGGCGGCGCCGCGCGGGCGATCCTCGTAGCGCTGCGCGAGCGCGGGGTTGGACATATCCACATCCTCAATCGCACCAGGGCCAATGCCGAAGCGCTGGCGACGGAAATCGATGGGCCTTTCGAAGCCCATGATCTTGCTGATTTTTCCGGTCTCGCCCCGCGCGCGGGCCTGGTCGTCAATACCAGTTCGGTGGGCATGCATGGCACGCGATTCGAAGGTCTCGAGCTTGCCCTTCTGCCGAAAACGGCGCTCGTCACCGATATCGTTTATGTGCCGCTCGTGACCCCGCTTCTTGCCGATGCGGCGGCTCTCGGTCTCAGGACCGTCGACGGGCTCGGCATGCTGCTGCACCAGGCCGTGCCCGGCTTCAAGGCCTGGTTCGGCATCGAACCGCAGGTCGATGCCGATTTGCGCCGACGCATCGAGGCGACGCTGGAGCATTGAGCATGCTGCGTCTCGGTATCACCGGCTCCATCGCCACCGGCAAATCGACCATTCTTGCCGCTTTCGAGCGCCTGGGCGTGCCGGTCTTTTCCGCCGATGCGGCGGTGGCCGAGCTCTATGCCGGTGAGGCTGTTGCGCCGGTGGAAGCCCTGTTTCCGGGTGTGACCGTCAATGGTGCTGTCGATCGTGCCCGTCTTTCACAGGCACTTGCCGCCGATCCCGCGGGCTTCAAGCGGCTCGAAGCGGTGGTGCATCCGCTCGTGCGCGCCAGTATCGCGCGCTTCCTCGATGAAGCCGAGCGCGAAGGCGCCGATATTGCCGTCGTCGAAGTACCGCTGCTGTTCGAAAGCGGCTTCGACTATGGGTTCGACGCCATCGGCGTCACCTATGTCGACCCTGCCGTGCAGCGCGAACGGGCGCTGAGGCGGCCGGGAATGAGCGTTGGAAAACTCGAGACCATCCTTGCCCGGCAAATGCCGCAGGACGAAAAGAAACGACGCGCCGACCATGTTTTCGATACCGGTGGCACCATTGCCGAATCGGCTGAAAAGGTCGAGGCCTTGGTTTCCGCCCTCCGCCAGCGCCGGGAGAAGGAATGAACCGCCAGATCGTGCTCGATACCGAAACCACGGGCCTGTCGCCGGCATCCGGCGATCGCCTGGTCGAAATCGGCTGCGTCGAGCTCATCAATCATCTGCCGTCCGGGCGCACCTACCACGTCTATATCAATCCCGAACGCTCCATGCCGGAAGAAGCCTTCCGCGTGCATGGGCTGTCGGATGAGTTCCTGGCCGATAAGCCGCGCTTTGCCGAAGTCGCGAACGATTTCCGCGAGTTTGTCGGCGATGCGGCGCTGATCATCCACAACGCGCCCTTCGATATGGGCTTTCTCAATGCCGAACTCGAAAAAGTCGGGCATGGCGCGCTGACCAATGAGGTCATCGACACGGTGATGCTGGCGCGCGACCGGCATCCGGGCGCCCGCGTCAGCCTCGATGCGCTGTGCAAGCATTACGGCATCGACAATTCCCGCCGGACGCTGCACGGCGCCCTGCTCGACAGCGAGATCCTCGCCGAAGTCTATCTCGAGCTGATCGGCGGCCGTCAGGTTGGTCTCGCGCTCGATGTCGAGCACCATGTTTCGGGTGCGGCCGCCATCACGACCATTGCCGTCGCCGCGCGCCGGCCATCGCCTCTGCCGTCCCGCATCACCGCCGAGGAGGCGGAAGCCCATGCTGCGCTGATCGCGACGATCGGCGAAGCGCTGTGGGGCGAATACAGGCTTGAAGAGGCTGCGGCCTAGCAGCGCGGCTATTGCCCAGCACGCGCTGGGCTGAGAAAGGCCCGCGGATCAAGTCCGCGGGAGAGGATTGTGCGCGGGAACAACCCCCGGAAAGCCGATCAGTTCGGCTTATCGGTCGAGGCGTCTTCGGCGCTGGCCGGGGCGGTCGCCTGGTTCTGCTGCTGGCGGGCGGCGAGGGCGGCAAGGTTCTGGCGATAGATGGCGGCGAAATCGACCGGCTCCATCATCAGCGGCGGGAAACCGCCCTGCTGGGTGACGCTGGCGAGAACCTGGCGCGCAAAGGGGAAGATCAGCCGCGGGCATTCGATCATCAGCAGCTGGCTGAGCTGGGCTTCCGGCACGTTCTTGACGCGGAAGACGCCGCCATAGACCAGTTCGACATTGAACAGCAGCGTCTGCTCACGATTGGCCTTGGCGTTGAGGGTCAGTTCCACGGCATAAAGGTCGTCGGCCTGTTTCTTGACGCCGACATTGATCGACACGTTGAAGGCCGGACTGCCGCTGCCCGCCATGATCGAGGCGGGCGCGCCGGGATTTTCGAAGGAAAGATCGCGGATATACTGGCCCACGAGGTTCATCGAAGGGGCGTTGGCGGCCTGCGGCGCCGCTGCGCCCTGGTTTTCGTCAGCCATTATCTGGTCCTCTGGCTTTGTATTTGCTGGCCGGTGGCTAGCATCTTTGGGGCCTAGGAACAAGCCAAAGCCCCGGATCAGCGCGGGCGGAATTCGTCTTCGTCGAGATCGATCGTGCCCTGCCTGTTGAGGCGTGGATCATATGGATCAGGCCCCGTGCTATACTGCGCCGGCTGGACCACGCGGATGCGGCTGGCGAGCGTCTTGTAGACGAAGGCGCGCACCGGCGGCAGCAGCAGCAAAAGCGCCAGAAAATCTGAAAAGAACCCCGGCAGGACCAGGAGCAGAGCCGCAAGGCCCAGCATCATTCCATCGGCGATGGCGCGCCCGGGCATTTCGTTGCGGCTCAGATTGCCGCGCATCTGATTCAGCACGGAAAGACCCTGCAGCCGCAGCAACAGCCCGCCGAGAAGGGTGGCGCCGATGACGAGGCCTAGCGTGGGGAACAGGCCGATAGTCTGGCCGACCTTGATGAAGATGGCGATCTCGACGATCGGCATCAGCAGCACGGCCAGGATGACAAAGCGGGCCATCATAGTCCTCTCTCGTTCACGAGCCCGTCAGAAAAATTAACGCGAGGGCACGTGAACTGGTTTCGGGATAAAGCTTTACCTATATATAGGCAGATTTCCGCTCTGCGAGCACCCCCGCGTCGGTCTGGCGCCACGAGCCACAGGTGTATTCGGTCCATGGACGAGTTTTTTGATCTGCCCACTCTCATCGTCATCGGCATCGCCGTGGTGGTGCTGTTTCGGTTGCGGTCCGTTCTCGGAACGCGCACCGGCAATGAGCGGCCGCCGATCGACCGGACGGCGGCCCGCAAGCCCGAAGCCAAGGCCAATGACGATAATGTCACCCCCATCCGCCCGCGCGGCACGCCGGCGCCCGATCTCGATGACGAGCGCCGGGCCCGCAAGCTCGAGGCCGAAATCGAGCAGTTCTCGCGCGGCGATGCCGAACTCGGCAATGGCCTGCGCGCCGTGGCCGAGGCCGATCCGACCTTCACGCCGAAATTCTTCCTCGATGGCGCCAAGCAGGCTTATGAAATGATCGTCACCGCCTATGCGGCGGGCGATCGCCAGACGCTGAAGAACCTGCTCGAAAAGGACGTCTTCGACGGCTTCCAGCGCGCCATCGCCGAGCGCGAGGCCGCCGGCCAGACGGTGGAATTCACTTTCGTCGGCCTGCCGAAGATCGAGTTTTCCGATGCCGAATTCGACAGGAAGAACGTTCTCGTGACCATCCGCTTCCATGCCGAAGTGGTGTCCGCCACCCGCGACAAGGATGGCAATGTCATCGAGGGCAATGCCGAGCAGGTGCAGAATATCGCCGACGAGTGGACCTTTGCGCGCAACCCGAAATCGCGCGACCCCAATTGGAAAGTCGTCGCGACGAGCCAGCTCGACTGATCGCCGGAACGGCGGGTTGCGATGGCCAAGCGGGATCACAAGCGCCTGCCGCACGACTTTCACCTGTGGACGGCGGTCACCGCGACCGTCGACCCCTTGCGCCGCAAGAAATTGATGAAGCTCGGTGGCGGGCCGTTGCCCATGCCATCGGCGGAAGCCCCTGCCATCGAGGCGACGAAGCCGCCGTCTCCCCGCAAGAAAGCTCCGGTCAAACCCTTCCTGCCGCCCTATCAGGCCCCCCTGCCCTCGGCTTCGATTCCGGAAAAGGCGGTCGAGCCGTCGATCAAGAAAAAGGTCGTGCGGGGCCGCATCGAGATCGATGGCAAGATTGATCTCCATGGGCTGCGCCAGGATGAGGCGCGGGGGGCGCTCCATCGCTTCATCCGCGCCTGCTGTGCCCGTGGCGATAGGACGGTGCTGGTGATTACCGGCAAGGGACGCGGCACCGACAATGACTATATCGCGGCGATGACAGAGCGCGGGATCCTGCGCACCATGCTGCCGATCTGGCTGAGCGAGCCATCTCTGGCGCCGCTGATTTCCGGCTGGAGCGTCGCGGCGCGCGGTCATGGCGGAGAGGGGGCGTGGTATGTGCGCCTCAAGCGGCTATGACCCCGCTTGGCGCGAAACTGAGGGCGCTGCGCGAGGAGCGCGGCATTTCGCTGAAACAGATGGCGGCGGCGCTCAACGTGTCGAGCGCCTATCTCTCGGCGCTGGAACATGGCCGGCGCGGCAAGCCGACCGGCTTTCTGCTCCATCGCATCATCGCCTTCTTTAACGTCATCTGGGACGAGGCCGAGGAATTGCAGCGGCTCGCCGAAATCAGCGACCCGAAGATCACCATCGATACCGGCGGCATGGTGCCGGAGGCGACGGAGCTGACCAACCGGCTCGCCGCCGATATCGGCCGGCTCGGGGTGGATGACCTCAAATTCCTGCGCAATGAAGTGGTGAAAAGAGCCACTCAGAAGCCGCGGGGGTGAGATCGGCTCGCGCGCAATCGGCATCGTCACGCCTCCACCGCATGTCACCCCGGCGAAAGCCGGGGCCCAGTTTGACGACGCTGCCGGGGAAACTGGATTCCGGCTTTCGCCGGAATGACATCGAGTAGGATGCGATATACTGGGCCTTTCCACCAATGCGAGGATGGACGGGCTGGTAACGAGCAAGCCCGCTAAAGCACGAACTTCGACAGATCCGTGTCGCCGGCCAGAATGCCCACTTTTTCCTGGACGAAGCCGGCGTCGATGGTGATGGTCTGGCCCTGCTTGTCGGGGGCTTCGAAGGCGATGTCTTCGACGAGGCGCTCCATGACCGTCTGCAGGCGCCTTGCGCCGATATTCTCGACGCTGGAATTGACCTTCACCGCCGCATCGGCAATGGCCTCGATGGCGTCCTGGGTGAAATCGAGCGTCACCCCTTCCGTGCCCATCAGCGCCACATATTGCTTGATGAGGCTGTTGTCGGTGTCGCTGAGGATGCGGATGAAATCCTCGCGCGTCAGCGCCTTGAGCTCGACGCGGATCGGCAGGCGACCCTGAAGCTCCGGCAAGAGATCGCTCGGCTTCGAGACGTGGAAGGCGCCCGAGGCGATGAACAGGATATGGTCGGTCTTGACCGGACCATATTTGGTGGAAACCGTGGTGCCTTCGATCAGCGGCAGGAGATCGCGCTGCACGCCTTCGCGCGACGGGCCGCCCTGGACGCCGCCCTCGCGGGCCGCGACCTTGTCGATCTCGTCGATGAAGACGATGCCGTGGTTTTCGACGAGCTCGATGGCCTCGGCCTTGAGCTGGTCCTGATCGAGAAGCTTGTCGGCTTCCTCGGCGATCAGCGGCTCATAGGCATCCTTGACCTTGACCTTGCGCTTGACGCCGCGCCCGCCCATGGCCTGCTTGAACATGTCTGAAATGTTGATCATGCCGATGCCGCCATTGGGCATGCCGGGAATGTCGAAGCCGGTCGGGGCCGCCGGCGTCATCTCGATCTCGACTTCCTTGTCGTCGAGTTCGTTGGCCCTGAGTTTCTTGCGGAACGAATCGCGGGTCGAGGGCGTGGCGGAAGACCCCACCAGCGCATCGAGCACGCGCTCCTCGGCATTGTGATGGGCCTGCGCCTCGACATCGCGGCGGCGCTTGTCGCGAAGAACCGTGATGCCGGCT